>Ga0214545_1000948_pt1 | contig 51267 bp, 28 predicted proteins | sample CNSS4metaG_FD_160064 | JGI IMG/M metagenome (GOLD analysis project Ga0214545, IMG submission 160064) | Root nodule microbial communities from cowpea collected in UCLA plant growth center, Los Angeles, California, USA - CNSS4 | ecosystem: Host-associated > Plants > Roots > Nodule | place: USA... | reverse complement strand
GCCATCAGTATCAGTACTAGATGGAGGACCTCCACAATCCAGCAGGATATTATCTGTAGGCTTAAAATCCTGTGCTACAACAACCTCAATAGCCAACACCAAGCACACCAACAATGGAACACAAACACAGTACCGATTCATGCTCCACATCACGATACAAAATTCCAAACCCAAACTCAAAATGCTTTGTTTTCTACCATACAATTGCCAACACCTCTTGCAGGGAATTACAGTACCCACATATCCATAATTTAAAAACAATCAAAGACCACAAATTCGATGCGAAGATCTTATATTTTAGGAACCCAGATCAGGAAAGGGAAGTGGGGTGGTGGGTTATGATCAGGTCAGCTTGGACCCGGATTTTCCAAAACCGGTAAAATCCAGAGGTGGAGGGGAATGATGAACTACGTTTTCAGTGAACAACAGGTTGAACAATGAAAGATGTGGGATAATCACTATTAAGGGTGAGAATGGTTTGAATATTGAAGAAAAGTGAAGTTTGAGAAAGAAGGTATTTTACCTTATGCCATGGGAAGAGGAGCTGAAAAGCAACTCGGTGAGTCAAAGCGGGACGATCCCGAGTTTTGAGAGTTGAACTGGAATGGATTTGGCAGTTGCTTGCAGCTGGAAGGAGCAGAGAGAAAATGGTGGAAGAGGGAAAAGGAGTGAGAAAGTGCCACAAATACCGAAAACTATCTTAAATACAACACCTACCTGTAACAGAAAAAAAAAAAACATTTCACAAACAAAACTGAAATTAATTAATAAACCGATAGCTTTCGGTCATTTTCTTAATATGTATAACTTTATTTATTATTTAACTAGTAATATATACTAAGACAAATCAATTATCTTATAACAAAAACATTAAATAAAAAACTATTTAGTATTCTTATATATTTCATTAATTTATATTCATAAAAGCAATATTCAATTTAATTAGTAACATCAAAATTGAATTTGCTGATGGTTTTTCCGTTTTTTTTTTCTAAATTAACTTTAAAATAATTGGAATACATCATCTATTTTTTCACTTAATTATACTTCATCTAAGTAATTCTAGTGTGAATATCACATCCTCCTCCGATCTTCTTTGAGAATTTTTCTTACTAATTTATGGTATTTATTACTCATTATCTAAAAATAATAAATATAATATTTGAATAAAATAATAATAATATAACATAGATACATTGAATGCTTACACTCTGAAGATGTTCTTGAAGATTTAGAATAATTCTTGTTTGAGAATTTTTCAGAAGAGCCAACCATATTTATTTGGATCAAGTTATTGTGGACGGTAAACCATAACTCAAGATGATTTGTAAGTTAAACAATTAATGTTGTATTAATTACTAATGCGTATGATTTTTATGTGTGACGTTTAATTAAAATGGAAATGGTACCCACGGCAATTATAACTAATTTTTGTATGATTTTTATTACACGAGCTATTAAGAGAAAATCGTAGTTCTATTACAAGAATACTTTCGTTTTCACAGTATCTAAATTTTTACTATGAAGATAAATTATAAAACATTAATGAAGATAGATTTCTAAACTAACCCTAAAATGAAGTTTTTGAATTAATAATTTTTTTAGAATTAAATATGTTTTTTATCTTTCAAATTTCAATGAAAATTAAAATTAGTCTTTCTTCGAAACTTTGACTCAATTTAATCATTTAATTATAGAAATGTGTGGATTTTAGTCATTTCAATCAAATTTTATTAAATTTATTTAAGGTTTTAAACGCATTTTATAATAATATTTGAATTGTTTACACCGTTTGACACATTTTTACTTCAATGTTAGTTAAAATACTACTATAAAATACATTTAAAACATCAAACAAATTTAAGAAAATTGGATTAAAATAACTAAATCCACGTATTTTTGAAGTTGAGAGATTAAATTAAATCAAAATTTTAAAGAGTAAATTATTTAAATTTTCACTTAAATTTGAGAAAAAAAAAATATTTAATTTTTTTTTTATAATAATGCACCGAATGTCCATGATTGTTTGGCTGTAAACCACCCAGTTGGGCGTTCCAACTCTGCAGGAAAAGAGAAATTCAAAAGCGTTGATGATTGGATGACAGATAACAGCTTCCAACTTGCAAAAACGCGTTTTCATACTTATCAGGTCTCTTTCTTATGCTTAATTAATTGCTCAGAATAATTGTTGGTAGTAAGGAGTATCTAACATGGAAATGACAGATATGTTGAGACATTTAGAAGTCCTTAATTGCAAATTACTGACGCAGAAAATAGCAATATGATTATGACAGTTGTTGGATAGCTATTAACAGAAACGGGCTTTTATTAATTAACAAAAAGACATAGTATTGTTAGTTTTGTTTTAGTGAAGCTAGTGAAGACTAAAGACTGGACTTTCGTCAAGAATATATCAAATCATGAGGTAGGAACATAACATATTACTATATTTAGTTGAAAGTAAGCTCGAATTGATTTTAAAATAATGAATGAGATTGAAAGTTGTATTTGAATTAATTTTTTCCGTTCAAAAATTCATTTTTTTTTTTATTTATCTAATTAATTATCAAGAAAGTCGAACTTATTAGGAAGATAAGTTTACATCTTATATACGGCGATCTATTAACACATGATAAGGCGAAAAAAAAAACAAATATTAATAACATAAAATTTAAATGATTTTAATAAATAAACTTTAAATTTAATTTAATTTTATAAAATCAATTTATAAAATAAAATAAAATAGATATGTTATGTTGGTTTCATAGTTTCGTACTGTTTGATTTTAAATTTAAAATAAATAAATAAATAATTAAATTAAATTAATTTTTTTTAGTATATTAAATATTTATATTATTTGATACATTTTAATTTATAAATAAATTTTATATTTATCACAAAACTACATCATCTAAAGAATTGGAATAAATCAATTTTATGTTTAAAAAAAAATTAAGATCATTAATTAAAAGAACTATTTCTATCTAAAATTTAAGACAAAACCGAATTCTAATTTAATGTTAAAGTTTAAGAATTAAAAGTATATTTAATCTAAACAAAAGTTATTTGTAAATTATTGTATTTTTGGTTGACTGGGATTTCCAACAAATGCTAATTTGTATTAAGATTGCTCACTTAAGATTTGTTTAAATTTGTGGATGCTGGAATCATTTCAGCATGTCAACAGTTTTATTATCATCCGAGTGACTGCTTCCATTGAGCAGCTTTGTACACTAAACAACGTAGCAAGCTTCTATGAATAGAAGCACAGAAAAATGTTTATTGAAGTGAAAGTGGTGCACAAGTTATACTCGGTAAGAAAAACAATATTGACACCAGTGACTCCACAAGCTGTTTCAGAACTCAAGCAACCGGCTTCAGCACGTACATTTTACACGCATGTGGCTCCACTTCGGCACTCAATTTTCCCTGAAACCGTCCCACCACTGTCTTGTGCTGCATGCATTGTAGCAGATAAGATCAGCACAGTTGTAATGAAAAGATAAAACATGCATTGTAGGAGATAAGTCATAGCATCATGTTACGAGTTGTTGTACAATTGTTCTGTGACGGAGACTATGAACCAAGTCACAATCCAAGTAGGATTCCTAAGTCACAATCTAATGATAAGAGCTTGACTTTTGTGTAAACTCTTGACGACTCCTGTATAAACTAAAATTGTCATGACTTTTGTATATCTGAAGTTGAACTCGTCTGGAGTCCACACAACTTACCCATAATCCGTAATTTTTTCAAACTTATCATTTTTAATTTGTGGGCAAATTTGCCCCACTTAGGTAAAAAACACCCTGAAAACAAAACAGGCATGGAAGACTAAGAAGAACAAAAGATTGAATGCATACAAACACAGTACCTCCCAAAGGTCTCTCGCTTGAACAACACTTTTTGATGGTAAACCAATGTCATCCCAATAGGCTGTAATGGAAACATTCCAAGGGCCACGATTAAGCAAGACAACAGCCACCCTGTAGCTTGAAAGAGGACCTGCCCAAATCTGCATAAAAGCTCATGCATCATAATTTATTGTTCATCTGAAAATAGAGACAAAATCTTGTGCTGTCTTCCAAATTCAACTTACCTCACTATCACCTTCCATCCTAACCTTCTTACCTTGTACACCAAGTGAATCTGAGATTGTATGACACAAATATCAGTAACAGCACCTTGCTATAATGAATAACAAATGAGTCTGATATAAACTTACAAAATTACCCATTTTTACAGTGTGAAAAGTTTCTAGACAATGAAAACGGTTTTAGACTGTCAACATGGTAGCTGTGACTTTTTCAGTATTTTTTGTGAAGATTGATAAATCTATCATATGACATTTTTTTATGGATTACTATGTATCACCTTGATTAACTGCAATAACTTCCTTATTTGTTACAATCTCCACAGTCTCTTTAGTCATGTTTCTAACATCACAGCCAAGAAGAAGAGGAGCCTGCAATAAACCTTCACATGAGGAAATAAAAGAAGAAGGCCTTGTACATGCTTTTGAATAAATCAGTGAATTTGAAAACAAAAGAATTATGGTACTACCTTGGAAAGGGCCCATAAACTGAAGTGAACAATATATTCATTTTTTGTCATCCCTCCATTTCCCACCTCAAGCATGTCAGGATCTGTTGAGTTCACATGTTCAATGGATATCAAATTCTCAATTGGATAAAACATCTTCCCAGAAAGAACAAGGTTAATGAGATTCTAACCATTCCAACCACCAGGTCTTGCATATTCAGCATAAACCTCGTTCATGTCTGCCTTTGAAATCATGCTGCCAAAGACAAGGGTAGGTAACCTTTGTTAGCTACAGATCCATATTAATCCAATAACTCTGCACCAGTTGATTTGATGACACTGACGTTGGTACTATACAAAATATATTTTAAAACATCAAAATATCATTATGTCCAAATCAATGTATTTTGAAGACCAGCAGAACAACATAGAAAAACCCAGCAACCCAGATTGATGGCTATAAAACTTTGCTCCATTTGTACTAAGTAAAAGCACAATTTTCACCTTTCCCATGAATCATTAATGTCATTGGTAGTTCTCCAGCTGTTTCCCACTTTAGCACCCCATAAAGCAGGGTGCAAGTCTCCCCTAGCAAACACAGCACCTATGATTAGAGTGAAGAACATGAACATAAAATTGGAGGAGCAATAAGATACTAAAACAAATAAAATTACCATTCACATAGAGAGAAGAAGATTGGACGACCAGCCATTGATAAAGCCCGAGTCATAACAGGGTATCTAGTCATATGAACACCATAGTTTTCAAAATGCAAATGTTCACTTCGATCAGTTAAAATATAATACTGATACGCATTAGTACCTATCAGTTGGTTTTGATTCATCATTGTTACAGTTATCATACTTCAAATAATCAATACCCTGAAAAAAAAACCAAACCAAAACAACCATTTGTTTGATTGCACTGAATACGATTATTCCAAGGAAAAAAAGAAGAAAAGAGCACAATGTGCAATACCCATGATGCAAAAGTCTTGGCATCTTGAAACTCGTGACCAAGAGAACCAGGCATCTGTTTGCTACAGGTAAAATACCTGCAAAATTGAGCATCTTAAAAGCTTAGTTAAGAATTTTACAAAGAAGTACATAGGACTGCATTGGTTAGTTGTTTGGTTAAGTCTATGTACCCAGCATCTGAATAAATTCCAAGTTTAAGACCTTTGCTGTGAACATAATCTGCAAGAGCTTTGATTCCAGAAGGAAATGTTGACTTTTTTGCTACCAGATTACCCTACAACAATACAACAAACAACAATAGCCTATGTAAAAAATGTTCCAAAAACAAAAATTAATTTGAATGTGAGAACTTTCAGGTATAAAAACCATAACAACTTTACATGAGCATCCCGGTTTAGTTCAGCCCAACAATCATCTGCAATAATAGAAAATTGTGGATTAAGTTTAACTGCTTGTGCTTATGACATTTTGCAAAGTAAAGAAGCACAATGTTAATTAAGTAATAAGAAGAAGAAACTTGAAACAAATAGGTGTTTCCATGTACCTATGTTGACATATGTGTATCCAAGCTTAGAAAGACCAGTAGAAACAAGGGCATCAGCTGTAAACCCATATGAAAAATTCACAATCAGACTGAATTCTCAACCAAGTGAATCTTTTCTAAGAAAAACTAAAATAAAAGCCAAAAGCTAGTTTAATTTCAGTTGTACACATAATTCATATATCTAATCATAAACTGATGATAATAGATAGATAGATACAAAATTCACATAACACACACACAGAAAGGGCCAAATACCAGTTTCTCTGATGATCTTTTCGTTAATTTGACAGCTAAAATGATTCCAACTGTTCCACCTGCACTAAAAGGAACTGTTGTAAGTAATATGATAAATCTTTTTGATGGACAGACTTGGAATCAGACAAGAATGAGCTATGTGTAGTTGCAACTGCTTATTTAAGGTACGAGGAAAAAAAAATGTTCTCCCAAGATTCTTGCCAGCACTATTCACAACAGTCGGCTGAGAAGTGTTGTAATTTGTAAAGATAAACAGGGAAAAAGAGAGTGAAAAAAAAAACACTCATTTTCACTCAAAGAAGAAGCTTTATGTTACTGAACACAAAATCACAGACATACCCCATTGGAGGAGTTCTACCAAGGCCATTAGCAAGAAGATTCCTCTTGTGTTGCTCCACATGGTCATGAAGTTGTGCTGGGTCTGATGATGAAGCAGTGGCACAAATCAATGAGAAGAGCAAAAGGGTCAACATAGCCACCAGCACTTCATAGCCATTCCTTCTTCTCTCCATTGTGTGTGTTCACTTCAACTGCAGTGAGAAAGACAAGATCCCTTATCTTTTTATACACAGATTCTCTTCACTGCTATGTTCCTCGGTTCAAGGTTGTTCTTTTGGAGTTTAATTACACATAAATAAATAAATAAAGTATTTTAAAAGTTAAAAATGATCTTTTTCAAATTTTTTAATATGGTTTGAACTTTTATAATGATTCACTCATGAGTCATGGATAAATACTGTTTTCATTGTATTCTCTTCAGACCGTTGAAGTGTGAGTACTCTGCAAAACAGTAATTTGACTGTAATGTGATAAGATCCAATTTTCATGTGAGATATAATTTGAGACATTCAATTGAAAGACGATACTAGTTTGTCTACAAGCTTCTATAAACTTGTTTGCATTATTATCTTCAAAATACTTTTTTTTAAGGGAATTACAAATTATTTTTTTATATATTAATTCATATTTTTATATTATTTCTCTAAATTTTACTTTCAACTTAAATAAATCAATTTCGGTCTACATAAAATTTATTTCTTCTTATTCTTATCTTCTTATAAAAGAATTATTATATAAAACTCTTCCAAACACAATATATATACAACATCCTAATAAAATTTTGATTCCACAATGATCTTTGGATTTAGTTAAATTTAATGCTTTTAATTATATTTAATGAATACTTAAAGCATGAAATTAATATTATTAGTAGTTTGTCATTTCTTTTTAATTCTGATTATTTTTATATGGAATATAATTACGAGTTTACTATATAGTTTCAAATTACTTAAAAATTAAACATAAAAGAAAAATGGGTTATTAGATTTATCTATATCTATATACTTTATTTTTAATAAAATCTTAAATGCTAGTATTATATATTTTATATAAAAATTATATTTGTTTATATATATATATATATATATATATATATATATATATATATATATATTCAAATATTTGACTTGAAAATGATGGTTGGATTTAACACAACTTAATGTTTTTAATTATATTGATTGAATAATTAAACTACTGAATAATATTAAACGATACTCTGTATATTGTAATTAATGAATGAATAATGAAGAATTAAAGTAGCAAGATTAATGGATAAACATATAGAAAAGTAGAAAGTGTAGTTTGTATTTGAAAAAGGAAGGTTGTGGTGTAAGCATGACACATAAGTACTAAGAAAGGGACCCTTTGTGAACAATGCATGTGAGATGAAATCAGAAGATAAGGGTTTGTGGAAACTATCTACACTATACTCCAGTCGGTGGAATTTTCAATACCAATATAATTCTACAAACTTCTTCCAACACATATATAATATATAAGATTGAAAAATAAATAAATAAATAAAGCCAATTTATCATTAACTTATTTAAATGTTTATTTTTATAATTTATAATAAGTTAACTTAATTAATAAAAATATTTTTCTAGAAAATTTATTTTAAACACATTCTAGTCATTAAGAGAGAATCTTATTTTAACAAAATCAACAGCGTATAAAATGCTTTAAGAATAGATCTTTATTTTTAAAATAAGTGGTAAGAATCTTTATCATTTTTTTATTTTTTAGTATTCATTATTTATATAAAAAGTATTAGTAGAGTTTAAATATTTCATTTGCATATTTTATTATGATAAAAATATAGAATAATATGGGATGGATCATGTGAACCGGTCCACATATTTTGTAGAAAAAAATGTGAAATAGATGGAATACTGGGGTCTTCTCCCTGCACCTCTAAATCTTCTTTATATCTTCCAAATTTACCATTTTACTCCTAATAAATTTATGATATTTACTGTGACAGTTTTGTATTTTTTTTCTTTTTTTTCTTATGAAATGAATTTCGTAATCCGTTTCAGAAAAATGTGAAACGGATTACGAAATCCGTTTAGCATTTTTTTTAAAAACGGAAGTTGTGATCCGTCTTAGAAAAGTATGAAACGGATCTCGATATCCATTTCAAAAAAACAAATTTAAAGAATGAAACGGATCTGTTTCATACTTTTTTTTGTTTATTTTTTAGTATATTATATAAAAGCAAAATTATATAAATATGAATATTTTATATTATTTTAAAATATTTGTTAAAAGATATTAATATATTATTTTATTTTTAAAATATACATTAAATATGTAAATATGATTAAAACTGAAAATAATAAACTAAAAGAATAATTAAAATTCAAAAGACATTATATTTAAAATAAAATTAAAAAGAACGGGAACAAATTTTCATTTTTGGGTTTTATCTAATTTAAAGTTTAATTATCACTTAGTTTTATTTATTTTTATAATTACATCTATTTTTCAAAAAATTATTTACAAATTAAATATATATATATATATATATATTACTTTATTTTTAGATATATATTAAAATATATGAAAACATAATAAATAAACAAAACAAAAATTAAAAAATAATAAAAAATACATTTAAAATTTAAAAAGCATATACTTTAAATAAATTAGAAAAAGTTATAATACTATTAATAATTTTTTAATTTAAAGTTTAAGTATTTTTTAATTTAATTTAATTTATATAAAACGGATTGTGAAATCCATTTTTTACAAAATGAAAAAAAAAAAAGCAAAACGGATTGTGAAATTCGTTTCTTAAAATCTTGAAACGGATTCTGCCATCCGTTTCTTATAATTCTGTAATGGATTTTGTCATCCGTTTCATGAGAAATATAAAATAAATGAGACAGATCTCGCAATCTGCTGTACTATTCTCTGAAGCGGATATGAAAATTCGTTTTGGCACACATGAAATTGATATTCTTTGGGGGTGCAGAGGCCTGCAACAAAAGCAGATTCGTTGGCTGGGTGCACGGATGCACTGCAGTTAAATTTTTTTTACTGTTTTTTCTCTTTCTTCATTTAAGGGTAAAATTGGGAATAAAGAAAGTTAATAAGGAAAGTTTTGGAGGTACAAGAAATGTTTTGGGGTACAGGAAGAAGCCCCCTCGAATATTTTGATCCACCAACTTATTTAAGTCGGTCTCACATAATCAGTAAAAAAATCATATTTTAATATTTTAGTTTATTTTTTATTTTTTTATTTCATGTTTGAATATTAAAGTCATTTTTCTTATTTACATTTAATGTTAGTTAATATAATTCTTTTTTCAGTTTAAACAATAATTTATTTTTATATTTTTATTCATGAAAAATTTGACTATAATATATTTAGTTGATGAAATTTAATATTATATTTGTTTAATATATTTTAATTTTATTATCAATATGATAGACTCATGGAAGATGATGGATTGCAAAAGGAGAAAAGGGTTCAAAAAGTCAAGAATCGATTTGGTTGTATTATTAAAGAAGAATCGATTATCTTCTATGGATTCATGGTGATAATACTAAATTGTTTTGAAAAATATTAATGGAGGAGAATGTACTCTCCTCTGTCTGAATCTTTCCAAGATCGATTATCTTCTTTTCATGGATTCCTGGTGATACTATTAAACTGTTTCGAAAATTATGAATGGTGTTTTGAAAAATATGAATGGTGTGCATATGCGTGAGGTTGTCCCCTTTGTATAATGGTTTTAGGTTTTATTAAGTTTTTATTGGTTTTAAATTATTATTGTTGCTGTTATTATTATATTTTTATAATTTTAAATGCCAATTTCAATTTCATTTAATATAATTTTATTATTTATATTTAAAGTTATAGTATATTTATCTTTAAAGTTAAAATGATAATCATCTAATTTTTGTTAAAATATTTTTTAGTCTATTATATCCATCATATCATATACAAACATTGAGAAATTTTCATCTCAAATATACTCAATTTAGGGATCAATTATAATTTTTGAACTATTTTAGTTATCAATAATTTTTAATTTATAAATTGGTACTTAAATTGTAGTCACTAATATTTTTTGTCATAAAATTAATTATTATTCAAATATTTTCTTGTAGTCACGAATTTATAAGTTAAATACTTCATTAATAAGTATTAATAAAGTATCCTAAAATATTGAACATGAATACGTGTCAGAGACGAATATGTGACCTAAGTTGAGATATGGATGCATCATAGCTTGTCAGAAGTTCATAGATTTGATTCATGAACCTAACTCGTAATGTCATACGAAAAAGATAAATATTATACTAATTTAATATTTCAATACCATAATCAATCAAAATAGGAAATAATAATTTCATCATTCTAAAATAATAATGCACAACTTCCATGTATGCAATAGCGGACCATTGTTATGACCGAGGGGAGTCACAACTCTCCCAAAAATTTTTAATTTTATTTTTTATATATGTTTTATATATTTTAAAATTATATTTATATATTATTATTTTATTTATATTAAATATAGTACAAATTTTTATTGTATCACCAATTTTATTTATATATATTTGTTGTTTAAAAAATAAAATAAAAATTAAATTGATGGATATTGGTCAAGAGATAATAAGATTTTGTCACTAGTTATAAGGTCTTTTTTAAAGTAAATCATTAAGAAAGAATAAGAGTAGAAAGAAAGGTAAAAAGATTGAAAAACGCACAATATCCACAATATCTCTACTCTTCTGACTGATGTTAGTATCTATGATTTATGTATTTATGATTATCCTATTAGTGATGTTTTTTCTCAAATCAAGTTTTGTCCCAAATTAGTATGTAACTATGATTGTATGAATTCTTTCATAAAATTGGCACGAACCCTAATTATTTTTTCCAAAATTAGTATAACCTAAATTATGAAATTTTGTGTTTTCCATTGCATATATGGTAAAATTTGTAAAATTTTATGGATGTATTTAGACTGCATTACAAGTTGCACATAATGAATTAGTCAAATAATCTTGAATTAAAGTAAAAATTAAAATGTCCATATATGTTAATTCAATAAATTAGAAAGATTATAAACTGAAAAATGCATAGGAGAATCACTTTATAAAAATAGAAAATTAAAAAATGATTTAATTAGAAAAATGAAGAGTCTTTTGATTTAATTAGAAAAAATAATTTATATATAAAAATATTAATTTGCCAATCCTAAAAATTTTATCCAAGTTAATGTAAGTTCAAACTACAACAAATTGAGTTATTTCATCGTTAAACTCAATAACATCAAATAAAAAAATATATATTCAAAAAGTGTGCAAAAAATGAGTTTACGCCTCGATTCAAGTTGAAATTGATGAGTGAACTTATAAAGTGACATGAGTTTACGAGTTGAGTCTAAACTTCAATAACCATGTTCATCCTTATACATTAAAGAAGTTAGAGATTAAAGAAAGGATAATATTTAAAAGAACTTCTTTGTCGCCTCAAAGGTTAAAATTTCAACTAAAATTCCTTTCAACATCACAGTCTCTACGACATGCATGGTTTTCAAGAGAGGAAAATATGAAAATTTTTAAGAAAGAAAAAAGAAAATTTACTCAAGGTTATACTTGGTTGAGATTCAACCCAAACCCAATATTCTTTTTAACATCGCAATTCTAAGACATGCATGGTTTTCAAAAGAGGAAAATATGAAAAATTTTGAGAAAAAAAGAAGAAGAAAGCTTCCTAAAGGTTACACCTTAAAGTGATATTATTGTTTCACTGTTGCTAGCTTGTAGACAACTAAATCACATATTTTAGTTTAGAGGTTTAGCAAGAAGGAGGAGAAGGGTTAGAAAAGAGGACAAAGAAGATCATATATTTTGTATATTTTTATTGTACCTTCATAAAGTTTTTAATTTCAGATTACACAATTCAAATGTAAATTTTACATTCTTAAATATACAATCTAAAGTATATATTTTATTTAAAATTTCAAAATACACAATTATAAATATAAATTATATTTTCAGATTTTACAATTTAAAGTTCAAAACTTTTCAAGGGTGCAGACCAAAATGTTTTTCCTCAAATGTTTGTGATGGAGACAGCACAACAAGAATTGATTATAAGACCTTAACATTTAATGACTTAACATTTAATAATCTTAAAGTTATTCCTGTAATGCTATAAAAACCAGTTCAAATCCAACAAAGCCTCTCTCTGTGTATCGAAACCTAGTTAGTGATAGTGTGGAACCCACCTGAACTTACCTTAAAGAGTAGAGGGTGAAGACGTGAAGTTTATGCAACTTACTCCTACCCTTTAATCACCTTCCTCTATCCATTGCTAAACAATGGAATAGAGAATTTTCTTTGCTTTAAAGGTAGAGTAGAAACATCATCAGATTGATCTCCACTTGCACCCTACTCTTCTGTATCTGATGAATTTGTATGGAAGAAAGCTTAAGATGTTCACATATATATATAATATGATCCAATACAGCATATACACACCGTGGCTGTGTAACCAGGCTCAATGGAGATATTTGGTGTTCGCATTATTTCTTTGGTACTTTTCTTGATGCTTACTAGAAACTTAAGTTGCAATGCTTTTGGTGGGAGTATGAAGGACGAGGAAGCACTCAAGGAAGGCCAAAATGACATGGAAAATTCTGTCTCAAATTATGGGTTTGTGTTTGAAATTCCTTGCATCTATAGTTGTTGTATCTTATGTTTACTTGGCTCTTACGTATTGCATGTTTTTCAGTGAAATGAGGGGCGTGAAAGATGATGATGATTGGAAGATGGTGCAAAAGAAGGGAAACCAATTTGTGGTGAATGACAAACCTTTCTATGTGAATGGATTCAACACATATTGGCTTATGGTATTTGCTGCAGATGAGTCCACCAGAGGAAAGGTCACTGAGGTGTTCAAGCAGGCATCATCAGTGGGTATGACAGTTTGTAGGACGTGGGCCTTCAATGATGGCCAATGGAGGGCCCTACAGAAATCTCCATCAGTTTATGATGAAGAAGTTTTCAAGGTGCTTTTTTTTACAGTTTGTTATTCTGTGCAATGTTCTATACTAAATTGGTATTCAGTTTACTGCATAAAATAATAGTTGTTCCGGTGCATCCAATATCGGTGACGAAACTCCAGTCTTTAAAGCGGACAATATATCGAGAACAAGGTGATTAATCGATGTTGTCGGACTTGTGGTCGGAACATTAGTCTGTTTCCGCTTTGAAGATTGAAATTCCGTTACGGTTTTGTCCAAATTTAAACTGCATGACCTAAACTTCTAAGAGATGTGAGACTATTTAGTCTCCTGGAACAATCCTTTACTTATAACCGCACATTATTATAATGTTAACTTGCCCAGTATTATCAGCTATTTGTTACTTCAATTGAACCATGCTAAATGTGCTATAATTGTTTGCTTGTGTAAGCTTTGGCATGGTAATTGAAATCAGAATCTGCTACAATCAAACTTCTGACTTTCTACTCATCAGTGTAGGTAATTTAGCATACCTTGTGTAATTCCATTTTATTATTTGTTTCTCAGGCCCTGGACTTTGTGGTGAGTGAAGCAAAGAAATACAAAATCAGGCTTATATTATCATTGTCTAACAACTGGGAGGCATATGGAGGCAAAGCACAATATGTGAAATGGGGTAATGCTGCTGGCCTTAACTTGACCTCCGATGATGACTTCTTCTCACATCCAACTCTTAGAAGCTACTACAAGGCCCATGTTAAGGCAAGTTCCTTTAAATACAGAAACAGTTCAAAACCACCACACCTGAATTGAAGCCTGTTTGGTATATATTGCAACATCTAAAACTACTCTGGAATCATATCTTGATATGTACTGTTGTTTTATTCTGTCATTGTTTTTCTTAATGATTATGCTAAATTGGTTCCAGTACTGTTCTTTTTTTTACTGTGTAGACTGTGCTCAATAGAGTTAACACATTCACAAACATCACTTACAAGGAGGATCCAACAATTTTTGCTTGGGAATTGATGAATGAGCCTCGTTGCACCTCAGATCCTACAGGTGACAAGTTACAGGTTTATCCCTTTCTTTTGGCTTCCATATCACAAGGAAGGGTCTAGAGGTATTGATTGAAAAGAAAATATAAACACACTTTGTGATGTCATATAATGACATCACACTAAACAATTGCATTCTAAAAGCAACTTCTTTCCATGATGTCACATAGTTCACTGAACTCAACTACTCACTTGAACGTGTATTCTAGGATTGGATTCAAGAAATGGCATTCCAAGTGAAGAAAATTGATCCAAAACACATGGTAGAGGTTGGACTAGAAGGATTTTATGGCCCATCAACACCTCAGAGAACTCAGTTCAATCCCAATACATATGCTACACAGGTTGGAACTGATTTTATAAGGAACCACCTGGCTCTTGGTGTGGACTTCGCTTCTGTTCATATTTATGCTGACTCTTGGTAAGTCTGTTCAGAACTTTATTGTTTTATTAAAAAAATATTAAGTTTTCATAAAACTTACTTATGTCAGTGTTACATTTCATATGCATGCGCATTTGTCTAGTGTATCACAACACTAATTTTTATTAGTGATTTGTTGTTTGGCATACATATACTACAGTTCTAACTTAATCAATTATCTGGTTGAAGGATTTCACAACAAATTGCTGATTCTCACCTCTCATTTATAAAATCATGGATGGAAGCCCACATAGAGGATGCTGAAAAGTATCTTGGAATGCCAGTTGTTTTTGCTGAGTTTGGTGTATCTTCCAAAGACCCTGGCTACAATTCATCATACAGAGATACAGTCATAAGCAGTGTGTATAATACCATCCTAAACTCCACAAAGAAAGGAGGGAGTGGGGCTGGAAGCCTTTTGTGGCAATTTTTTCCTGATGGAACTGATAACATGGATGATGGGTATGCAATTGTTCTCTCAAAATCTCCTTCCACCTCAAACATTATACAGCTTCAATCATCTAGGCTTGCGCTGTTCAATTCAGTGTGCAATACTAAATGCAGCTGGGGATGTAAGAAGAAAAAGTTGTTGAACAACATACTCTATCACGATGAACTGTAAAACCATATATGGAAAGTTTCCGACTGTAATGCTGTGGTCCTATACAACCATGCATGGATAAATATGTGATTCACCAAACCATCTTGTTATGAACAATGCTTTAATTTCTATGTTGTGGCATTATGGTCATGCAAGGTCACCACCATATAAAACTAGAAGAGTGATGCAGTACTCTTTGTTGTTTTACAATAAGAAAGAATATATACATATGTACCATTATATAGCAATTTATAAAATAAATAAGTTAGCATTATACTATAGGTGCTAACCGGTTGTCTTGTGCAAAACATAGCAAATTGTAGATTGGAATACAATGAACAACAGCTTCGTACAATAGCAATGGTTGATTGGAATTGTCAAATGAAATTGAATAAACCATCCAATCTTGAAAGTAAATATCTTGGATAAGTAAAAAATCATTACTTATCAGGAAAAAAAAAAAAAAACAGATTGTCTCTCTCTTCCTTTAGTTCTATATTTTGTGTACCCATTGGCATTACTGGTCATATCCTGCCAAACTCTGAATATTTACCCCTTGAAGAAAAAATCATGAGAAATGTAAACCATTGAGTACTCCTTCCTCATTTTGAATCAGCCATTGATTTTGAGAGGAGATATGCTTATATCATATAGGCAAACAGATAACAAACAAGGTATGTATGAATTTAGACCGCCAACATGCTAGGCAGCTATCATAGCTTTTTCCTTTCAGATCTTCTGAAGGTTCTCAGGCTTAAACATAGAAAATAGGGAAAAATTCTGCGGATTTCTGCTTGTAAATATATAAATTAGTCGGCATTTAGATGGGATGCCATTATATCCATATCATACGAGCTCCTCCAGAAGGAAACAGACGTTTTGCAATAACATTGCCAAAGAGAACTTCAATTAACAGTGATATGGCATGCACTCATCAAAAGAGCAAAAACAAATAGGTATACTGTCCCTGCATATTATGAGTGTAATCATAGGTGTTACAGACCAATATTATAGTGTTAAAAAGAAAAGCAGAAAATATGAAGGCACTACAGAATTGTATGTTATTTGCAATTTAAAAGAAACTACAAAAGGAGATAACTTTTAATTGCTCAGAGCATAGCTCCTCTAACAGAAAGTCATAGCATAACCCCCTTTCCCCTTTGCCTCATGAGACACAAATAAAAGTATTCTCCCACATCAAACCGCCTCCCACTACTTATACCAGCTCTGGTTTGTAACAACCTCTTCACTTACTCATGCTACCTCAGCTTGAAGATTTCCCTTTTTTCTTTTGTGCAATTGCTCCTTTGTAATAAAACTGATTGGATTTCTCCTTTCAGAGAGCAATAGCTTAGTCTATAAGTGATACTGATATCATTATCCCTTCCTTAGATCCTACTCCTATCTACTTACTTCAGAACTCCCCTCTAATTAACTATTACAACTAACAACTAATTGTCCTAACAACCTTAAGGTGCAAAAGTCAACCATATAAAGTTCTAGATGCTTGCATAAAGATCCAAATGCATCTTTTTTTTTTTTTATCAACGATTCAAATGCATCTTGTTTAATTAAGTCAATATAAATCATTGTTTCCATATGCAAATCTAATTACTTAGTGTACCACTGTAGACACATGTTCAGGAGCCAACAGGGATTTGCTGAAGCTTATTTAAGAGTCAGAAATATGGACCAGGTGAAAAAAATGAAACAATCACAGAATGGAACAAGTATACCTACATAGCATTTCTAAGTAGCTCACTTTGTGCTTTAAAAGCTTAGTTTTGAAAGGACTGCAGCGGCCTGATCCCCACCCAGAAGGAAATAAGGATGCCTCAAAGCAGCAGCAGCAGATAAACGTCCTCTTAATTGGGAACATCTCTTGGAGATAAGCTTTGTTGCCAAGTCCCAACCTCTTCCAGAGTCACTATCAAGAATTTGGAAGTCAGACCTCATGCGAGTAGAGGCTCTCCATTTGTTCAAATCATATCCACATGTTCTTATCTCCAAATTGAAATTCTTCAAAGCAGCTGAAGATCTTAAGGTTGGAATTGCTATTTGCAGGAGTACAATCCCAGCAGAATACATATCAAACAGATCAGGACTCTTTAACTGCAAAAACAAACAGGGAAGAGGAAAAATCATGGGATGATCCATGCACATTGAAAATGTGCGTGTACTTGAATGAAATGATACCATACAGATTAATTACCAAACGATGTCAATCATGCCACAATCTGTAATTACTAGCTGATGATGCAAAATCTATAGGAAAATGAATAACTCAGGCTTGGAGCAATTTAGAAATCCCAGTGAAGATGTTTCTAATACAGTAATGCTAGCCATAACAGTACTCACTTAAGTCAATGTGCTATTGAGACATTCATTTAAAAGAAGTGCCTTAACTAATTATACAGGATTCAGTGAATATATTGTCCTATATAATGCTTTAACAAAGTTCACCCGTATTATATAATTTTACTAAAACTGACACGATGTCACCCTTTAGGGAAGAAACTGAATTTTTACTACATCAATAAAGTATATAAATAAAACCTGCCACATGATTGGTGAAAGGAAAGCTGCAATTGGCTCTGGTGGAAGACTCAGGGTTTCTTCTGGTAGAACATACAGTTCAGGGGGACAGTAGTCACGATCCAAAGGGGTAAGATTGGGAACATAATTCTTTCCAATTCTAAGGTCTGTTGCAGAACCAAAATCGATGAGTTTAATCTGCCCCCGTTTGGTAACTACCAAGTTGGCAGGCTTAACATCCCTATGAACAATTCCAGTGTCGTGAATTTTCTTAAGAGAAGTAATGATCTGGCGCATTATTTGCTTGATGATTAGTGCATTTCGTTTAGAAGAGTCTACACCCTGCAAGACACGTCCAAACATGGTAGACTCTAAGTTTGATGGGAAGCTTTGATCAGCCATGTAATCAGCAAGAGATCGCCCTCCCTGTGATGTGGACAACCCTGCAATTAGTTTATGGAATAGTTGGTATATCATAAAATATGTTTGGAGCATATCTGCATGCATTAAGTTACTATTGTTCCATATTCATGACAACATTTTGGAATTAAATTCACCATAACAAACCACAGCAAAGCCTTATCCAACTAGGTGGGTAAGCACACAACGTCATTCAATATCATGACAAAATTCATGAGTTAAGTGATGCATGGCTGCATGGATAGGCAACCTATGGCTCTATATTTATCTAAAGGGAATATTTGGTATAGCACCTCAAACTTCCAAACTAGCCATTTTCCACCTTTTGTGAACTGTGAATTGGTTTTGTCAGCTACAAAACTTCCAAGAAACTTGGCACATGTTTCGGGAGCTGCTCGGGAGAGTCTGTAATTGAACCACTCCTCAAAATCACCAAATTCCTCCGCCCCTTCAATTCCAACCTTTACCTGCACATTCCGTGAGTCAGCTCCTGAGTACATTTAACCGGCTTTATGATTATAAACAGAAAAAGAAAAAGAATTACAACATCATATGTAAATTGAGAGATGATAAATCAAGTCAGCACACAAGTTTGAATTTACCATCAACAACATAAAGATTAAATATTCGAAATCTAGTCTATATATCTATTTTCCCTTTATGAAAAAGGAGAAATTTCTGAGGAAAAGAAAGAACAAAAGGATCATATAATCCTCCAAAACAAAAGAAACATGGGGAGTTAGCTTCCTTTTCTGAATAGCTGTCTAACTCTTCTGCATCAATCATTCTATCCTCTGTAAGAAGGAATGGCTATAATTAAACCTCCACAGCACATTTCCCACTTTTTTCCCTCAAACCCTTAAGACTTCAAAGTGAACAGAAAAAAAAAATAGTTATTATATTGAAGAAACAAATGGGAACATACGACCGGAGCTGATTCAAAAACAGTAAGTGAGAAGCAATGTCAGTAAATCATATCCATTTAGTTCCAACAATGACTCCATAAACAAAGGAAGCATCGGAAAATAAACGAATATCATGAGTCTACCTTTTTAAGAATGACTTTATCCTTAGATTTGGCATCCAACTTTTTCACCTTGTCTCTTCCATTTTTTTGCATCAACTCTTGTGCATCTACATTCTTTGGGACCAAAACACCTGAATAAACAACACCAAAAGACCCTTCTCCTAGTTTATCCCCAATAAGAAAATCAGTCCTTTTAAGATTTCTTCTTCCAGATAAACTGTCCAAAAGCAGTTGAATAGGGGCCAAAAGGAATGCATCAATGGCGCCCACAAGGACACCCGGCCTCGCAGTTAAATAGGCCCATGTCAGCCCTGCAAGTACCACAAACCCCCACCTCTGCACGTCTGATAAATCTTCAGTTACATTCTGAAACTTCACTAACACTGATTGGAAGACAGAAAACTGGTCCAAGTGAAAAGTGGTCTCCAACAAGTCTTTGGGAATATCACCAAAAACTGCATTGCACTTTACAGAAGTACTCTTGCAACGGTTTGTTGAGAAGGAAATGGTAATTGGGATGCTGAGTTTGAGAGGAGAGAAGCAGATGGTGCGATTATGTTGAAGTGTTGTTGCAGTTGTGGGAAGCAGAGAAGCCATGACCCTTATTTCAAACGAAGGCAATGCTCTCAGCAATGTTGGTTGCTTCTTTCTCACAAAACTAGAAGCTACAAACGAATAACGTCAGCATGCATGGTAGCTCTTGGCCATCTGTTCCTCCTTTCTTTATCCACCTTTTCTGTTTATTTTCTAGGTTCAAAATCACCCCAAACCTCATCCAACAAAAACCTTACACAAAAAATACTGTGTTAAATATGTTTGTAGCCTCACACTATTGATTTTAAATTTCTTCAAAAAGTAAATGCAGAAATTAATCTTGTAAGGATTTCTTTTATTCATTTTATCCTTATAAAAAAGTAGAAATTAGTCTTCCAAAAAATTGGCATCATTACTCGTCAAATCAATTTCATTTTCTGGAAAAGATAAATTTCACGACCACAATCTAGGGAAAACGTGATTTTCACCCTTCCTCAGCCAACTAAATTTATTATTTAGAGAAAACAAATCTTGTAATCCTTTTCCTGCAACATTATAAATTTAGGAAAAAATTATAAAAAATAAAAAAGGACCGACATGTCCAAATTTTATTTTACGCAAACAACAACAATATCAATCAAATAAGCAAACATGAAATAACACTGATTTTCAAAGACTAATTTGTGCAGGCTATTTTTTAAAAGAATAAAAAAACAATTACTTTAAATTGAGGTATTAAAAAAAATTCAAGTTAATAATTACTATAATTATTAGAATTGAAATCATCCAGTTGTTGACTAAAAAGAAGACGTAATATTGGACTTAAGAATTAGTTTGAAGGGGTGACAAAATGGGTCGGGCCGACCGCCATCAATAAACGGGCTGAAAACTGTAATCCGTTCCGATTTTATGCAGGCTAGCGGACCGGCAGGCTCATCTCTTTTTTTTAACTTTTTATTAAAATTTTGTTTATAAATTTATTTTATATATATAAATTTATTAATGTAATATAAAAAAAAGTATTCTTTTTTAATTATTTATAATTTTAAACATAAAATTAAAGAAAAAAGGGACTGGCGGGCTGGCTCGCCCAACCCGTCCTTTTTTGGACTGATTGGCAAGCCGGCCAGACCCATTTTGCCATCCGTAGTTTGAATACTTATCATATTTAAGTTTTTAATTTGAATAAACATCCGCAATTAATACATATTTCACTGATTGTTAATGCAAATAAAAGTATCAAAACAAAACAGTACAATCAATCAACGTATATAATTCTAGATTATTAAAATAAAACCAATTAGTATGATTGTGCAGTTAAATTAATAGTTTCAGAACTTAATTTATCCTAGGAACTATAATTACTGGGATTCTAATTCATACTCCAGTAGAAACATATAAAAGTACATAACCTTTTACTATATTAGAAATTTTGAAGCAATCGCTATTGATTGATAAAACTTAATTTCCAAATCGTAAAATTGGCTGTGGGCAAAAATTACTTTCAGCATCCTTAAAATCCCATGACAGATAGTGCTAAGTAAGCACAGTACTTTATGAGCCCGGTGGAAGAGAAGGTGCACGGTATCAGGGTATAAAAAACGCAATTTATTTCCTCCAGGCATGACAGCTTAATACAATTGTGGAGCCGCAAGGCACATAAATAAGTGACTGAACTCACAACCTGCAAAGTTCACACAAGTCCTAGCTAGGGGCACAAGAAATTCTTTAGTGTAGGCAATTGTGACAGTTTACTCACTGTTCACGCATCCAGATACAGGCAACTACCTAATGAAAAGAATAGGAGTACTATAAAAACATGCAGCTTAAGTAAAAGGCGTTACAAGTTGTCTAGTCAGTAGGCAGGGCTATTCCTCTGAAGAAAAGAGGGTGCAGGCCTGACGTAAGAGAAGTCCTTAAAGGGGTTTCCACCATTTGGGCTGGCAGCTGGCGAGTCCACAACAGGCATATCAGTCCAGCGCTTCTCAAAGTTGGCAACACAGTGCGTACCAGCTACTTCTGGCCTAAAGCTTGGCTCGATTGCTCGTTCTTCCAGTTTTCTCCAATTGATTGGTTTAAACCACTTGTGTCCCTTAATTTCCTCAACCCCCCGGGCTCCACAACCTAAGCGCTTCGTTGCTTCCTTCTGTAGCAGCTGCAATAGTAGAAAAACTCAATACAATGCGAATCAAGGAATTGAAATCTCTTACAACGAAGAAAAGTTGTCAATTTTCTACAGCATTTTAAGAAAACAATAATTCATATTTGTGACAAACTGGATCCTTTTAAAAGTCAACGGAAAAAAAGCATCGCAATAGATGCATTAGTGATCATGCCCAAAAGAAAACTAACACTAATTTTATTAATAACCTTCAGTTTAGGACAATTAACAATCTCATAGGTATTTGTACCTCCGTATTTTATTTGCTTCGGTACACGTTAGTTTGGTTGATTAAACAACTATGTTGGAAGTTAAGTCATTTTCCAGACCAATGTTCATAAGACTTCTAAGTTAATCCAATTAGTAATTGTCTCGCAATTTTTGCAACCACTAAAAGATACAATGATCTCAAACATTTTACGGTATCTGCAAAGATACCAGAAAACAAAATTCTAGTGGTCTAGTTCACCACTCACTCCATGCTTAAGTAGAGAAAGCCAGTTTAAAATATATCAAGTCTAATGTGAAGTAGCTCATAATTACACCAAATAATAATATATAAGATATAGATTATGAAGATGATTAACTATATCAAAACAATCAAAGAAAATAATTTCTGTGGAGTAGTGATTACCGCTTTCAACAGTGAATGTGCTTCACTTGACAAAAATGCTGGCAGCTTGATCTTGTCTTTAACTATCTTCTGCTGAATTTTGTCACGGCTCCCACCACAGAAAGGCGGCTGCAGAGGAGGTGAGAAAACATCAACAAACATTTAGCAACTCCAAAAGACCAAGCAGCTATTCAGTTCCCACGACATTACAACTAACAAATATATAGTACTACAATAACAAAAACAATGAACCAAATAATATATGTGGTCATACTGTCCCAGAAATTCCCAAAATTCACATTCATAGATATGAACATTGACTTACTGAACCAAAAAAATATGTACCGTTATACAATCAATTAAAGTATACTATCCTATGGGAATAAATCACACAATCATAACTCCACAAGAACTAGCACGGAACAGGAAAACACTTTAATTGAATTCAATAAATTGAATTGAATATTTATACACTAAGGTTTAAAGATAAGAACATTGTTACTAAATCAAAAATATTTTAGCATTTCAAAATCAATGAAAAACATTATCATCCTATTGCCAACTAAACATTTAATAAATCGTGCAATTATAACACAACAAAAACCGACAGAAAAGGAAAACTTGAACAAACCACATTTATGCTGGCTAGAGTTGTTACAAAAAAAAAAAAAAACTTTAAAAAGAAAGAAAATATATTATTGACATGTAAATGACATAATTAAGACTAGTGTTTTGGTTTCAGAGAACCAATAATAGTTTCTTGATATCTTCCAAAACAGGTACAAACATGTAGCTTTCAAAGAAGGTACTTCTTTTGGATAAATTTTCTTGCACCCTAAGGCAGCCAGGAAACAATAGGAAAAAACATCAAACACTGTAAAAGTGTATTATTGAGCCATGATTAGGTAGTATTTGATGCAAGTATAAGTTTGACACAGACTTCACTCCTCTTAAACCCCATAATTCATAATTTAGAGCCAATTATATTTACTAAGTGAGATTTTCCCTCAACTAGTATGCAAACAGACCCTCATACCCCCCAAAAAGACAATCTAAACTACAAAGACCCAACAGAAAAACCAGCCTTACAAATTAAGAAGGAAAGAGATGCAAACCTTTCCAGTAAGCATCTCAAACAGTAGAACACCTACGCTCCACCAATCAGCAGCCTTATCATGGCCTTTGCCTAGAATAATTTCAGGTGCCATGTACTCTAATGTACCACACATCGAATTTGATCTTGTACTCTCTTCAAATTGTTTTGCTAAGCCAAAATCAGTCAACATAACCTAGTAGATCAAAAAAGAAAAACTGTTCAGTTATTACAGGTATGGAAGCACGGTTTAAAAAGTCATTATGAAAAACATGAGGAAGGTAGGGAGGGAGGACAGTGTACATGGCCATCAGCGTCCAGTAGAATATTTTCAGGCTTCAGATCCCTGTGCATTATTCCATTTGAATGGAGATGAGAAACTGCAGAAACAATCTCCGCAGCATATATGCGTGCTAGATCCTCTCTGAACAGTAGACGAAAAATAGAACCACAAATTAATCCCGCAGATTAAAAACAGAAACAGAAGAAACAAAAAATCTCAAAGCTAAACTCACCTGAAAAGGCCTTGGTGATAAAGCTGGAAGAAGAGATGGCCCCCGTTTACAAAATCAAGCACAAGATACAGTCTGTATTTTGTCTGAAAGAGCGTAAGATGTAACATGAGTTAGCATTTTACTAACAAAGAAAACAATTCTGGATATCCATAACTTATAGTAATAAAATGTTCATTTAGATTTTGTGTAAAATACACAATGATAGTAAAAGCAGGAAGAAAAGAAAAGGGCATGCCATTTCGAAATTAAGTACCTGAAAACAGTATCTGAGTTGAACAACAAAAGGGTGTTCTATCTTTGTCCAGATATCCCTCTCAGCTTTCATGTATTCAGTATGGTTCTTCTCCATAATCTTGTCCTTCCGCATAACCTTCATGGCATATATTTCTGAAGTACCTTTCTTCCTCACTTGATATACTTTAGCAAATGCACCCTGCCCCACAACCTTCAAAATATCAAAATCTTCAATGCTAACTCTTTGGGTTTTCGAGATATTGCCGTCTTCATCTTTCAAAGACTCTTCGACAAAGGAGGATTCTTTGATGTCCTTAAAGGTCTCTTCATCAACATAATCCACTAGTTCCAGTGAATCCTCAGTCTCGTGTATGGTGAGTTTGCTAAGCTTAAGTGATTGACTAACACAAGTAGAAGGGCCAACCAGAGAATGAGATCGGGTGTGAATGACTGGTGGGTCATCATAAACCAGCTCATTCACGTCTTCTACAGGTTCACCAGTAGTGCAATCAATGTTGTTCAAATCTACAGTAACTGGGCCGAATACATCAGAGAAATCTAGCTCAACATGCTCCGTGTTCACAGTATCAGGAAGGTTTGCAGGAAAGAGTAAGTGAGTCTGTGACGGTTTGTAACCGCCCTTCGTAAAACCAGAAAACTGAGAGGAAACCATTTCTCACCGCTCAGAAATCAGGGATCCAAATATGCTGCTGCTGATGACCAAACTAAAAATGACTATAGATTAACCACCCCAAAGTTTCCCAAAACCCCCACCGCAGATGGACTCCTGTCAATGGCCTGAATCAAGAGAAAGTTGATGTAGGCAAATGGAGTTCCCAAAAACTTAGGCAGCAAGAAGAGCAAAACCCAGCAGAGGAGGTCGTTGTTCTTGTTTCCCGAAACACAGGAAACGAAGTATGCTCCAGTGGTTGCTGAACTCATGAAGATCCAATTGACAATCTGCGTTTCAATTCACCCAAAAATGGAACAAAGACGAAAAACCCAAGTTAAAATCACAATTTATGACACCAACAGAGGACGAACTCCAAAATATCCCACAAAATTTTGTTACCATAACCTAACCCAAATACATAATCATAACATACTCCACAAACAACACTGTCATAAATAACACATCACAATTCACAACGCCTAAAGAGGACGAAATTCAATGCCAAAACGTTGCAACATCAGAAACGGAAAATAAGAAGAAAAAAAAGGTTATTTTGTCATCCAACAAACTGAAATCGATATAAGCAACATTAGACAGCGAGATCTAACGGTTAAATTCGAACCACTGAATCACGAACCGGAAAAATTAGGTTAGGGTTAGCGACAAACAAAACATACCAACGGAGAAGACAATTAACAAACGGAACTGAAATTGAAGCAACCCGAAACAATGAAATCAAAATTCAAAACAAAACAAATAATTTCAAGAACGTGAGAGAGAAAGAGAGAGAGCGAGAGAGCGAGAGAGCGAGAGAGTACCAGGGAAGGGAATTGGGAAGGGGCAGCGAAGGGAATGCGATGATTTCTGGAATATTTGATTCCGAGCGGTGAGAGACTCGCGTCGCCACTTATAGCTTCTTTGATAGATGTATGGTTCTCTTTCCTTTACTCTCCGACACGTGGCGGTACGTGACTGGTACTTTATCGTCCCTCAAGGGATGCGAATATGCCGTTCCCTGAACTATTTTTGGGCTCAGAATTTGGAGTTAGGCCCACGTGTTTTTTTTGGGTTCTCTATTTTAGGGAATTAAAATGATTTCTTTTTCTTATAGATGAATACGGACAAGACAAGAGGAAGAAAAAGAAAAACAATGATTTATGAATGGTAGATGAAATATTATATTATTAATCATTGAAAGTGGAAGCACATAAGTTGTGTTGACCTTGTTACAGAAAAATATAAAAAAGGAGTAAAAATAGCTTAACCTAGTTTACCAAACGTTGTTATCAATTCAAAATACTTGAAAATAGGGTTGTGGGATGGATCAAAATCTACCCAATTATAGCGTATGTGTATATCTATCTCAATGTGTTTTTAGCCAGCAACAACCGAACATAACAAAACAAATAAAACTTTTTTTTTTCTAAAATGAAAGGAAAGTAAGAAATTAAAAATTTAATCAAAATTACGAAAAATTAATTTAAAACATTGAATTTAAACTTTAATTGTTTTAAGAGAAGGAATAAAATAAAAAATTATTTAAGATATTTTTAATATAATCTAAAATTAAATTTGTTATTATTAATTTATTAAAAAGTTAAAAAAGAATTATGATCAATAATAATGTTTTAAAGTTTAAAATTATATTTTATTTTCTATTCGTCTTTTTTCTACGAACTATTATCATAATAATAATAAATTTTATTTTACATTATATTACAAAATTAGTATTACAAAACTAAAATTTATTCACTTTTAAATAATTTGTATTTTTTCTATCAAAGCAATTAAAATTTACTTTCAACATTTTTAAGTAATTATTTTAAATTTTTTATTTTTATTTTCAATGCTTGATTTTTTTAACTTTTTTCGTCTTCGAAAAAATCTTTTCACAATTCAACTTTTGGGAAGTTGAATTTCGAAGTAATTTCTGATAAGAACATAAAAAATTCAGTTAAAATTTTGACTTCCATCCATTTAAAAAAAAAGTGTTATACTATATTTGTTTGCAGATTTTAAAATATATTAATTTTGTAATATATTTAGAATAAAATATTTTACTACTATAATAATTTGTAAAAAACTAATTGAAATAAAATATAATTTTAAGATTTTAGAATATTATTGTATTTGCTCTTATTATTATTGATCATAAAAATTTTTCTTTTTCAATAAATTAATGATAGTAGATTTAGTTTTAAATTATATTAAAAAATTTATAATTTTTATTTTATTTTATTCCTTCTCTTAAAATAATTAAAATTTAAAATTAATATTTTAATTAATTAATTTTTCATAATTTTAATTTTAGTTTTAAATTTTTTTTCTTCTCATTTTAGAAAAACAGAAAAAAAAAAAACAAATAAGGCAATATGAAGAAATAATGTTCCTGTATTTAAGGAAATAATGTTCCAATAAATTTACTTAAATAATTTTCTTTAAAAAAAATATTATTCTATAAAAACGATCTTAGAAAAGCAAAACAAAAATTAAATAGGTTCATTTAAAAAAATAATGTTCCAACAGATCTATTTAGGAAAATAATATTTGAATAGGTTTATTTAAATCATCTTTCTTAATAATTTCAGAAAATCCATTTTACCACCTTTAATCGGAAACTAGTTATGCACATGTATTGAATGAAATAATAAATAATTATTTATGACATAATAAAGTATTATAATAAGTTATGGTTACTAAGTATAAATATGTATAAATGATAGCACGGTTATAGTTTAATGAGTAGCAGGCCAATAAATAGTAAATAAATGAATAAACATTTAAAGAATAAAAAAGTATTACCTTGCTAAAATGAAACCCAAATTCTCCTCTTCTCTTCTCTGCTACGGTGTTTCTGAGGGAGGAGAGTTTGATAGAAAAGAATGGGAATTTGGGTTAGAGAAGGAATGAAAGAGAATCACTGTGTCATCCCTCTTCCTTTATACAACAACCAACACCTGGAATTTGCGTTAGCCTCGTGTCACTGTCACCCACCGCTCGTGCCAAAGTTCACCTCCTAAATCTTTTGTTTTTCAATCCAGTGGCTTTCGTTTACTGTGAACTTTCCTCCGTTGGATTCCGATCACAGGAGGACAATTATTGATAAACATGGGCTCTTCAGCCCAATACAAACCGAGTTGATTGAGATTCTACTTTCTGCACCCCATAATTTCTTCACGTAGCTCACAGCTTTACAAAATGACTATTTTATCATTCGTAAAACTGATTTTCAGATTATATGTTCTGGAAAATTTTCAGAATAATCTTTCTGAAATGCATCAAAATATATTTTACATTAAGAGAACAAAATATGTTTTGCATTAGTTGCTTCTTCTTACATCTCCAACCACTTCTCCTTTATCTCAAAAATAAATTAAAATTTTCAATTTGTCCTTCAGATAAAAATAATTACTTTTTAACATCTGGTATATATATAAAAAGGATTTTGACATCCATAATATATATATATATCTCGACATCTCGTAAAGAAAAAAAGTGTTATAGATATCAATATTAGTAAAATAGAATTGAATATTGAATGTCAATATCCGTAACGGATAAAATTGAAAAAAAATAAGATACTAAATATTGATATCTGTAAAACAAATTAAGCTATCGGAGGTGGATAAATAAGAATGAGAGAAAGTAATTATTTATAACTGAAGGGCAAAATGAAAATTTTAAAATTTTTTGAAATACAGGAGAAGTGGTCAAAGATACAGGAAGAAAGACTTTGCATTAAGAGTATGTTTGCTAAATACTAATTATTTAAAACTAATTCTTACAAAGGTAAAACCACGAAAGTGAATTTTATTTGTTAGTATAAAGTTTTCTTTATTCATACTAAATGTAAAACTCAAACATGAATTAAGACTATGTTGATAGATAAAAAGATTGATAATTATGATAATATTTTAGTAAATAGTCAATATATCTATACAGAAAAATGCCAAAAAAGAAAAAGAAATTCGGAAAACTCCAATTATCTAATAGACTAATTTCCCTAATTTCTAAACATCCGTTGTTGATTACCTTTCTACTTTTCCTCTACACTCATTCCATACATTACTCCTTCGTATCCCTTCTTCTGCATCTGCTTCTTCTGGTTCTGCTTCAACATACTCAACAACACGCAACACCATATTCTAATGCTGTAAAATTTGTACCATGCTACTTTCGTGCCTTGTCTCTGTCTACCCCTTCACTCACTATGACTGAGTTTCTCGCCACAAACCCTCTCACCCTTTCAGCTGCAGAATCTCCAAGATTCCCCTTCCTCGATTCGCGCCAAACTCATACACCCAGAACCCAACTTAACCCAAGTTCCCGCGTCCCCTTCTCTTCCAAACCCTCCAAAACCAGTTGCAATAACAAAAGTGTATTTTGGGCGCTCAGCTCCCGCTCCAATGAAGGCCCATCAAGGGGCTATGGCTTTTACAACGAACTTGAATTTGAAGAAGTAAAGGAAAAGACTTTTGGGTTGGAGGGAAACCCTGTTGGTGAAGATTCTGCCACTGAAAGTGGGTCTGTCCCGTTTGATGGAGTGGAAGGTGGTGATGATAAGGGAGAAGGTGATTTGGTTCGGGTTCAGGGGGGTGCAGATGGGGATGGCAATGATTTGAAGAAAGATGATGATGTTGATCAAGGTGAGAATGAGAAATTTGGAGGTAAACGTGTGAGAAGAGGTAAACAGGTAATTAGAAGGTCGAATTTGTTGGCCAAGCAGGTGATAAGCATTCGCTCTGCCCTTAGCATGGGGTTTGTCTCGCAACTTTGGGTGGACACCACCTCTGTGAGTCTTGAAAGTAGTTGCTCAATCTCAGTTCTGTGCAGTTTGTTTTGCTAGCATGTCTCTAGAATACAATTTTTTTTGTCATGGAGTCTGTTAATAGTGTTTGTTTGTTTTGTTGGTGTGATGTCTTATTTGTAGGACAAAGAAATTAACTTGTTTATGCATTTATTCTTTTGGTGGATTCCATTTTCAGTGGATGGTGTTGTTTGTGGAGGTGAGGCCGAACTTGCTTTCTGGGGATTCAGAGAAATTCCTTCTGGAAGATATCAGCCAGGTATAAGAAGTTTGGATTCAGGAGAGTTTTTTTTTTCTGATTTAGGCTTGATCCCTCTCTCGGTTGAATATGTACATGCCAGCTTCAAACATACTTAGTCTTAATCCAAGTATTGCTTTTGCATCAGTTTTGTGGAATTTTTTTGCTTTTTTGTTTTTTTTTTGGCCTGCAATAACATAAAAGATATTACTTAGGGATTTCCTCAGTGGAAAGGGGGCTCTAAATCTTTTTTGTCAAAAATGTCCGATGGATCGAATGTTCTGATGGCAAATTGCCAACAAGTGACTTCTTGGGTATTCTGCTGTTCCTTTTTCAGGTTGGAGATGTCGTCCTTGTCCAAGATGAAAGTGTAATAGATAATGAATTTAAAATGATTGGATTGGAGACACTGGTATGTTTTACTGTTTTTAATTATTCAAACTTGAGGATCATTTTCTTTCACATGATTTATTTGAGTTCATAGTGTGGCACAATATGGATAAGACGTTGTCTTTGTGTATTATACGGTACTCAAACTCTTGGTGTTGCTGAAGCAGTGCAGATTAATATTTAATGCAATGACCATAACCTTGCCTTAGAGGGAGATATTATGTCGAATAACGAATCTAAGCTTGTATCAGTGACTTTTTTTTTCCAGGGTTGGCAAACTATGTGAACATAACCTCTGATATGATATTGTATGTCAGATGTCTTAGCTGCCTTTCTAAATAATCAATTTTTCTATTTAAGTATTTATGAAGGCAGATCTCAAAATCTTTTATTTAAATGTGTTCTAAATATCCTGACATTGGTTATTGGGTTGAAAAATAAGATTTTATCCTTTAGCTAACATTAGCAGTGGAGTTAGGTGATGATTGACAAAGCTAGCATGCTTAGCTTTTACATCTTAGCCGTATACAAGTACCTGTTGGAATAGTTACCGGAGTAATTTGCAAACCTTGTTAGGGTTTGATTCGAAATTCTTAGTTTCCGTGTAAATTATTGCAAATAATGTGTAAATAAGGCAACCTACTACTCAACACGGATTGGGATAAAGAATTTATTGGCGAGATCTAAATTCTCTATGGTTATTTGAAACTGGAAACTTATCCGATTCTTTCAAATTAGAGTAATAAGACCACCGTTATTGCTTAGCAAAACAAGAACCTCGGTACACAGCATGCCAGCATGGATAGTCAATGCCATATGCCACAACTAGATAAAATTAAGTACTTGATAAGTTGGATGAATGCCACTGAAAGAATCAGATAAGTTCATAACTCCTGGGTTTGCACTATCAGGGTGATTCTGCTTGACACTGGGTAATTGCAATAAATTTTCTTAATATTTTCCAAAATGAAATAGCCATTTGAGTTGTTAGCTGAGTAGCTTGATCTGATAAAAGTGACTAGATATCTTAATATGTTGCTATTTGCTAGGTTGGATACAAAGTTGTAACACCCTCTCAACGGAACATTGGAAAGGTTATAAATCTCTTGACCTTGTTGTTTTCACTTATTCTTTTATCTTCGTTATCTAATTGTGGAAATCTTAACGTGTAGGTGCGTGGGTACACTTTCTGCATCAATTCAGGTGCTGTTGAAGAACTTGAACTAGATTCATTTGGACTATCAATCATTCCATCAAGCTTGGTAAGTAGGTGGCTTCTTTGTAAGATTAATAGTACATGTACAGAGCTAGATTGCATGCAAATTTTGTCATTTAATAGGAAATACCAAACTTATGCTCTGGGGGAGGTAACCCAGGAGCTATTTTGTTTAATGATGATCATTCTAGGCATGTCCGGTGGAGGCCATATTCTAGAGGTTAATAGTAACAAGCTTAAAGCTTGGTATGCTTTAATTCATTGACGGAGTTAGTATCTACGAAAAATATATCAATATTATATCTTTTAGAACATTTTAGAGGTATCTTAAGATAAGTTTCCTCATTTCCTTGGTTTCCACCTGTCTTTATTATCTCATGATGTTTCCTTACTTGGATAGGAAACCATCTAGTTTTATTTAGTATATAAATAGGGGTTCTTGCTTTATGTTTGATCATCCCATGTCACAGAGCCTAATCTACTGGACAATTTTATTCAATCTCTCTGTTCTCTCAACTTCTTCCTTCAATAAAAAATTTGTTGAAATTAACCCTCTGGGCTGATTCTGGACAACTAAAATGGAAAGGCGTTATTGGAAAAGAAAATATTTATTTTATGCTTCTAAATTCCAATGTAATAAATGCTTTATTTTCTAATAAAATCTTTGGCCCTTGATTGTCACGCATCATAATCTACTAGAAAATGTTACTGAATGACTCTGTTCTCTCAACTTCCTCCTTCAAAATAGTTTTGATAAAATTAACCCTCAGGGCTGATTTTTAGACAACTAAGTTGGAAAGGCTTTATTGGAAAGTAAAATATTGAGTTATCCTTCTAATGGTGAGTTAACAATTGGAATAAATTTTGGCCAATTTTTATTAGTCGGTGACTAAATTGCTGAATTTGATTTGGTGGATTAAATTGAGAATTAGTTTTTGTCTGAGTTATTTTAAGAACATAGAAAATGCTGATCTTTTATGAGAAGACTTCCATACGATAATGTCAAACTTAGCATTATCTTATATTAGACTTAGCTTCACTAGTCTTATGGGCTCCACTTGGATCAAAATCCTGGATCCACGCTAATATCTTAGGACTTGTAAGGATTTACTCTATAAATTTATAACATCTAGAGCATGTTAAAATTTTGATTGTTTCTAGGGATTTCTGTAAAAGTTCTCACAGCTTTCGATAACAAGTAACGATCACAAAAAAATTGGCTCATCCAGATACACATGTTAACATTTTAGGTGAGTACCTACTCTTTGCTGGTTGAGGACGTTCTGGAGGTAGTATCTGATGCAGTTGTTGTGCATGAAGCTGCAGCTTTACGCATTCAAAGGCTTTCTAAGGTACCTTTACTTTCATCAATAAAACTGCTATGTTTGCTTAATGATTTTCTTCTCATCTGTTTCTTGACTGCTGTAAACGTTTCTTCTTCAATGATTCGGGTTCTAAATCCTGTCTAGTTTTCTTGCTGGAAACATAAATAGACAATCACACTTATTATGAACTAGTGTCAACGAATAGAAGCACAGGCCCTTGTGTAGTGTGTCTACTTTTATAAAGAAGAAGAAAGTAATAAAATACTCAAATTTATGAAGGATTTGAAATTGAATTAAGTCTTTTTATAAATTTATTATGAACAAAGTTCTTAAACTTTTTTTTTTAAATAAATGAAGACTCTATACTAGGTTTGCCTCTGTTTTTCTATTTAACTAATTTTTTTATGAATTTATAAGGCAAGTAAAATTATTCTCTTATAGTAATTTTCAAATTGAGTTCAAGTTAATTTTCGTATGATTTTAAAGCAAGCTACTGATAATTATTATATATTATTAAAAAATATATTTAACTATTTCCATTATGATCCTGTTTAAGTATTATCCAACCAATGAACAAGCAATGAATACATTCTCAATTACCTAGTTTAGTTTCAAAAACATTGACCTTTCTGGTACTGTTTTTGTCATTATAGAATAAATAATGTGAAAGAACTTCGATAGAGAGAAGTTAACATTTTTTCTTCTGTAAGTGTTTACATCTTCAATATGGAATTCAGTGCAGGAAACTGATTGAACTTTGTTGTTTTTTGTCATTAAAATAATAAGCCCATTTATTCTGTCCTGCTTATCATAAACCAACCTATTTTGTTTGTGGTAGGGTTTTTTGGGGAATCACAATGTGAGAACCTCGGTAGATTATGACTCCGAACAATCTGAGACATATGGTCAAATTTCAAGGAGAAGAAAAAGTGTGGGAAGAAAAAAACCCAATCATAAAGAATGGGATGATGAAGATAATTGGGAGCTTCCAATGGATTATCTCTGATTCTTATGGATTTTCTGCTAAATTTCATGTGAAACATTTATTTATTAAAAATTATGGAAGTTGAAATAAACCTGTTATAAACACCGAAAGGGAATATTTTATTTCCTTTTGACCTTTGGTGAGATGTAGGCCTTCATTTATTTGTACAGTTAGTTTCATTGAAATTGAAAAAATATATATTTGTTTTAGCAATCTCTTACCTGTAGTTTTACAATGATATTTTTTTTACCACTGAATAAGGTTTTCTTTAAAGCTTATAGTATCATGTAATGTTTTGTTTTTAATTACAATGCTTTTTCTATCCAATTATTTTTGTCATTTTATCTTACTAATTATGACTCAGTGAAATATAACTGACATCGCTGATGAAATTCTTGAAAGTTTCCTTAAATAATTTGCATAAATCTAACTATAATGTTGACAATTATAGTAAAACTTTTACTCAAGAAGTCTTGTATTAATATTTTCTTGTTTCTTTCAATTTAAAGGGACATGTTATTTCAAAACTAATAATGGACGTGCTCACTAAAGTCAATAATGACTCGTACATCAAAACCGTAAATTCAAAAGAGCACAAAAAAATGATTAAGAGTTTCAAAAAGTTTCTTTGACATATTGATACTGAGTTCTTATTTGCTTTATGAATTCCAATTCAAACATTAAAAACATAAAATATCTATCCTTTTAGACAGTTTGAACATCAGCACCAAATAAAATTTGATTTCAAGAAGAAAATAGAAAGCATTCAATGATAATGTAAAAGAATTATATTCATTTAAAATAAATTAAATTGAATATGTTCATAACTTGTCTATACCTTTATTAATAAGCCGGCATTGTTGCTGCGTGTTGCTATTAACAGAAATTTCCCGCTTAATGACATCTGCATAAATTTGTTATAAAATATATGATTTAAAACTTGTGATTAATAAGTTTAAATCTAAGTGTTAACTATGCGAATCTATAGAAGAGAGAATCCAATGTATTTCTTTTTAAAAGCAAAATAATTCATAAGCAAAGCCCTACCCCAATAAAAAAAGGCACTAGCCGTTAGCGCCTGTCTGGTTCAAATTCAAAACTCGTCGTCTCGAATCCCTTTTATACCTTTCCCTTCAGTTCCCAGTCCCATATCAATAACAAACCAACCAAACACGGCATAAAACCAAATGCAAACAACAATGCAGACACAAATGATAACTCCGACGACCGGAGCACCGAAGATCCGGCCGCGATCTGGCCGGACGCCGCTTCAGCTCAAGAACTCTCCCGCCGATCCCATCCAGCCTTCCGCCAAGCCCAAGCCCAAGCCCGACCGGTCGTATTTCGAGATTTCATTGATCGACAAAGAGAACAATCCAATGGCCGCCGTCTTGATTCCGGCAGCTGCGCCGCCGGAGACGTCTCTGGCAGAGGAGCTCAGCGCGGTCAAGAAGAAGTTAGAGAGGATGAAAGCGGACAAGGACAGAACGGAGAAAATACTGAACGAGAAACACGCGATGCTGGACGTGAAGATGAAGGAGATGGAAGAGCGAGGGGAGATTCAGAAGAACCTCGAAATCGAGGTTGACCGGTTGTTCCGTTTGAAGGAACTCAAGAATCGCTGCATGGTTTGTACAACAATAACAGCACATATTATGTTCGATTCGTTTCAATTCCGATTTCTCGACGCTGATTTTTCTTTTTCTTATTGCAACAGAGAGTTTCTCCTATGCGAACGCTCAGGGAGAAGGAACAAGGAAAGATCGTGAACGAAGCGCCATCGACATCGGAGGTACGCGCATGTGGTGTTCTTGAGTTTTTGAATTCATTAACCGAATGAAGAAGTAGTATTAAGAATTGTACCTTTGTTTTTGTATGAAGAAGGTTAAAACGGAGGAAACGGTGGCGTCGGAATCGGATTCGGAATCGGAATCTGTTGGCCGCGAATGCCAAGTTCTGCAGAGTCCAGGTTCAGCTTGTTCACAAACTAATACTACAACACACACAAAATCAGATAGTTGAGACATTATCTCTCATGAATTTTCCATACATAATGGCTCGTTATGTTTGTTTCAAAAATCCGTGTTATTTCACATTGCAATTTGTACTTTTCTGTTTAGAGAAAGAAAATGGCTCATAGTATTATATTATATTGCTGATAAACTTGTGCATTCTGTTTTACCTATTTTGTTTCGCTATTGCTCGATAATCACAGTTTATTCAGTAGCTGACTAATAAGAAAATATAAATAATCTATTCTCGAATAGAGAATTACAGCTTCTGTGTTTTTTTTTTTTAAATCCGAAAGCACTGAAGTTCATTCACCTAATTGAAGTATTTAAATTCAAAAATTGAAATGTGTTTTCACCATATTTATAGTTCACAGTTTCCTCTAAAGATACTTTCTGGAGATTTCATGTCGGTTCATAATCAAATTAAACATAAAAATTTACTGTGCCTTATTGTGAAAAATTTCCCCAATCATTTTCAAAGAAATTATACAAATAAACTCTGTTTGACCTATGATACACAGATACATGATACACAAATATAATATGTTATTTTGAAGATAATAAAATATGACACATATATATAAAAAATATACAATTTTTTGAAAATTTATAAGAAATAAATTATTGTATAAATTTAAATTAAAATCAAATATATTAAATATTTTTAATATAAAAATTTATAAATCATTGTTATCGATATATATAAGATATTTTATTTATAAAAATTAATAAATATTTTAAAATATGATCAGATATAAATACGCATCAAATAGAAATATGTGAAACAAATTTGAAGTATGACGAGCAAAACCTTTTATGTTCAGAGATCCGGTCCTTAAAAACCGATTTCTCGTTGTTGATTACGCGTCAGTGATAACAAAACTGGGACATGGCTTTTGTTTTTTGTATATTTTATAGAACTATATTTGATAAATAAACTTTTCAAAAATATTTTGGCAACTTTAATTAATAATTAATGTATTTAACATTATTAATCATATGTAGAGTTTATTACTTTTAATAATAATTAATATAAAGGGATGCTATTAAAACAAGTACTAATTATTGCAACTATTTAATTTAAATTATCAGTATCATTAAAATTAATAATAAACATATTTATGAGTAACAGTAATAATTACTACTTATTTTAAAATTATGTTAAAACAAAATTAATAAAATATTAAAAATCTATTTTGAAATGTTAAAATTAAAATGTTGATTTCAATAAAAAAAAAAGTTCAAAACTATTATTGTTTTAAGTCATACATAATTCTTTTAAATACTAATTTTAATATCAGAATTTATACTCATAAATTTAAATTATTATTTTTAATTAGATTTATTACTAACAATTTTAATAGTATATAAAAATTATTAAACTAGTAATTTTCTAATTAGTAATATAAAAAATTATAATTGATTCTAGTTATCAATTTGAATCTTGTATACAAACAGATAAATGTTATATATATATATATATATATATATATATATATATATATATATATATATATATATATATATATATATATAAGATATATATTGATAACTATGAGATGAATGAATTTTATTATTATTATTCTAAGTTTGATTTATTGTTAAAAATAATAAGTATAACAATTATTTTAACTAAATTTATTATGCAAACTAAATATATCATTCCTACTTTATTTTAAAATATAATTATTTTTAATAGAATTTCTCTAAAAAAAATTCTTTGTTATAGTAAATTAGTCTATTAAAATGGTGTATTTGAACCCATTATTTTAGGGGGTAGACTAAGTTTTCTCACAACTTTAATATATTAATATTTGTGAATTTAACAATACTATTTACTGGTTTTATAATCCATGTTTCATGATAATGTCATATAATATAATATATATATATATATATATATATATAATTAATTAATTAATTAATGTTTTTTAACCTTAATTTGTGTATAGTATGTAGTTTATAATGTAAGAAAAGTGGAATAACTTTTATGGGTTTTTTTTCTTGTGAAGTTTGTGAAAAAGATAAGTTGTTAATATTTTTTTAATTACGTTACGTTAAGTGTGAATCTTAATTGTTTGTATAATATTGATGTTATTTATTTAAATAATATCATCTAGGAATTAATAATAAATGAAAGACAGTAGTAAGAAAACTTACCCCACATTGTGAAAAAGGTAAAGAATATAATTCGTGGGAAAAAATATAATTTGTCAAATTATATTGTATATTGTTTTTAGTTTTGTATTAAACACATGCAAAAAATAAATAATGATATTCTATAAGAAGACTTAAGAAGATGTCTACTGATATTTCAATTTATGTTACGACATTTATATATATTTGATACTTACTTTACTCATACTTATCAATGAAGTATCTAATATATAAATCAACAATATTTTTACGATGACAATATTTTATAAATTTTTATGTTGAAAATATTTAATCATTTTATTTTAATTTGGATTCACAAAATAATAATCACATATTTCTCTCTTTTTTTCTTAAAAAAGTGTATATTTTTCAATATGCATATATCATATGTCATGTCATATTATTTTCAAAATTATTGTATCGGTGTATCATATATGTGTTGCATTTGATACATGTATCGTATTTGTGCATCATAGATATGTGCACTTAAACCAAATGTACAAACATTTATATAAAAACGATTGAGGATAATTGACTTGACCAATAATACATTTTGGTCAATAGTTGAAGAACATGTTACAAATATTTTGCAAATAATTGGATATAACGTAAATAATTGAACTATTTTTATTATTTTTTTCATTGATCGGGAGAAACAGTTAATTGACACTTTTATAATGTGTTGAATGTGATAATAATATTGGAGATAGAATTTTTAGGTCAATAACTAGAACTATTGTGCAATTCCACATTCTTAACAACAACACATTTTACTCATATTTTAAGGTAATAATGTGGTAAATTGAAGTGTTGGTTGACATATACAGAATAACTACAACATATCATTATCATTTTTGTTACCCTTTGGGATTTTTGGAGGTCATAGATGGAGCTCATGTACGAGTTAAGGTGTCAAGATCAAAGCCATTTGCTTTAGTGGAATAAAATATTATGTAATGCAAAATTAATTTCTGGCTCGTGCTTTTGATATGAAGTTCATATATGTTATAGTTAGGCGGAATGAATAACATTTTATTCAAAAATATTGAAGGTTATGTCTTGTGACCAGGGGCGGACTATAGTTATGACTAAGGGGGGCCACAACCACTCTTTTTTTTATATATATTTATATAATTTTAAATGTATTTTTTAAAAATTAAATTTTTTAATATATTTTAATATTTGATATTTTTTAAAAAATTATGCATTTATATCTATTTATAAAAAAATTTCTTTTTGTTGTTTATATTTATTTTTCAATCTTATCTTTTAAATGTTTTTTAAATAAAAATAATTATTTTATTAATATTATATTTTAAGTGATTATTTTCTTAATTTAAACAATTTTATTTTTATTTTTTAAAATTAATTATTATAAATAAAAGTTAAATATTATAAAACTATAAAAATTATTTATTTAATTTTATAATTATAATAATAACAATAATTATAGTTTTAGTTTTTTTATTATCATAAAAAAAACTTAAATACAATGTTTTTACTAATTTATATAAAAAAAATTGGAATTACTCTTTCAATTTTTATTTTTGTTCAAAAATATGAAGTTGGTCTTCCAGAATTTTTTAGTCTCAATTTAGTCCCAAGTTTTTAAAAAATGATGCAATTTGATTATTTTTCATTAAATTTCTTGAATTAGATCAATATTTTTTCATAAAAATTGAAGTTGTGAATAATGATGATTTGCTTTGTTGGTGTAGTTGACATAATCCTAGTGTCAATTTTGAAGAAAAATCTTTGTTCCACCACCTCAAGAAATTTAACAAAAAGGACCAAATTACATCAAGTTTAAAAAATTGATACCAAATTGAGACTAAAAAACACTAGAGAACCAACTTGATATTTTTGGTCGAAAAAATGAACCAAAAGAGTAATTCAACCAAAATTTTGACACCCTCAAAATATTGGTTGAAGATCTGCCACTGCTTGTGACATAGTTACAAAATTCCACTGAGTATATCTTTAATGTTTGTAGGAAATACTACTCTAGGAGTATTAAATTTATGTTAAAAGGACGAATAAATACATTATGTTAAGACATTAAATACTACCTTAAAGAGTATTCGCAAAAAGGTGCACAAAATCTATGAGAATTACTTAACCATCCTCGATCATTCTTCAGAATTATCATTGGAACTTTTGGTGTTTTGAAAAAAAGATTTTCCATTATAATTAGTGGAACTGAACCATATTATTGTTTAGAAATAATGAGGAGTATGGATTAAGCATGTTGTGTTTTTTCACAATTTTCTTTGGAGGAGAAAGGACAATGCTAGTAGATGAAGTGAATTGGAAGTTGATATGGAATAAGATATCGACATGTCTCTAAGTTTGTGAGGATGATTACAAGAAAAAAGCAAACCTAAGGGATATTATAACTTATCATATGTGAAAAGATTATTAAAGTAGTTAAAATTTTACAATAATAAAGCGCAGACTGTTCAAACATGCACAAAGACCTGTCTGATTGGTATAACAAATAGACAAAAGAATCTTAAAAATATAGATGCAAAATATGTGATTTGTTAGGTGGTTTAAGTGGAATCATGTAGCACGAATTCAAAAAATGCTTTGAATTCGAGAACCAATGGGATGAGTTGATCAAGATGTTATAATGATAGTCAATGGCGGATCTTCGGCCAATAATATGAGATGCCAAATTTTGGTTGAATTACCTTTTTAGTCTATTTTTTCGTCCAAAAATATAAAGTTTATCCTCTAGTTTTTTTTATCTCAATTTGGTCTCGATTTTTTAAAAATTGATGTAATTTGATCGTTTTTGTTTAATTTATTAAAGCGAAGCGATAATTTTTTTATCAAATTTGACCATAGAATTATGTCAATTAGACCAACAAAGGAAATCATCTTTATTCACAACTTTAATTTTGATGAAAAAACTTTTATCTGACTCAAGAAATTTAACAAAAAAAAGATTAAATTACATCATTTTTTTTAAAAATCGGGGCCAAATTGACACTAAAAAAAATTGGAGGACCAACTTAATATTTTTGAACAAAAATAAAAACCAAAAACATAATCCCAAAATTTATATACAAACTAATAAAAACATTATATTTACTTTTTTTTATGATAGTAAAAAATAATAAAATTATAATTATTGTTATTATTATAATTATAAAATTAAATATAAATAATTTTATAATTTTACTACAATTAATTTTCATTTATAATGATTAAATTTAAAAAATAATCAAATAAAAAGATGTTAAATTAAACAAATAATCATTTAAATAATATTAATAAAATAATTAATTTTATTTTAAAAAATATTTAAAAGATAAAATTAAAAAATAAATATGAAAAAAAAAATATTTTTCCTTGTATATAAATATAAATGTATAAAAAAATTTAATACCAAATACATAAAATATTACATTTTTAAAAGCATATTTAAAATTATATAAATATAAAAAAATTTGGGTGCCATAATCCGTTGCCACAACAATTGACCGGCCCTGATGGTTATCAATTGTTTATATGATACAACATGCATATCATAATTCATGATTTGTAAACAAATGATTAACCTTATTCAATACTATAATTTGATAAAATAGTTATGGAATGCTAATTATGTCATAAAACATTTAGTTTAAATTATACATGAGATTCAAAGAACAATTTTGTTACCTAAAATTGAGGATGAACCTTAATAATGAAGTTGAAAACACTTCATGAGACAAATATTTTCCCTCCCATTCGATGAAGTTATTCCCTCATCATCACCATTGAATTAATATAGTTATAACAATTTCAATTTCATACTTTACTAAAATCCTTATAATTTTTATAGCTATTATTATTTCACTAGCAATTTGTTTTTATTTATTTTACCATGTTGTTATTTTGAGTTTTTTTTTTTTTCTGTTCGACTCCTTTCCGACATGCAACTTCATATTCATTTATGTACATTTATATCTCCACTTATGGTCTATCATTTCAAATGAAAAGAAAAAATAATACTCTAAGTAATAAATTATAGTCACACAATTTATTTTATTTTATTGTCATTTTGCTTTGTTTTAATGAAGACTTAAATGTTCACAACCATATCAATTATCGATCTTCAATACAAAAATTAAAAAAATAAATCCTCAATAAATGAATAATTATTCTCTGTCTTAATCTTAAATAGATGCAAAGATAAAAAGTATGTATGAATGTGAATACTTTAAAATTTATGGTGGCCAAATTTAAGACTATATTGTGTGGTGCTGGTAAGTGGAACTAGGTTAAGTACATATATGCACGGAGAAGACATTAAAAAAAATGGTTTAATAAATCAAAATAATTTCTTAATATATAGTAAATGACTTCAAGATGGTTAGTGATCACTTATTACGTACTGACGAATTTCTTAGTATAGAGTAAACGATTTCAAGATTGTCAATGCTTACTATATTGTGTGTATACTTTGTATTTGATTCATGACATAATTGGCACAAATAGAAGATATGCTTTGTTTTTAAAAGCTCTCTCATATATGTAGCAGCCATCTTCATGAGTGTTTAAGGACTTATTTCTAGCAATATGAAAAAAAGAAAATTCTTCATATATTACATAATTTTTTATTTATAAAAATATTTAATAATTTATATTTATATAATTTTTCTGTACACATGATTAATGTGATAAAAACTTTTACTCAAATAGTGAATTTAAAAAATATCTAATTAAAAGTTATCATATTATCATATAAAACTGATAAGTTCATGAGAACACTTGAATTATTTTCTCTGTATAATAAAACTAATCTAATAAATGCACCATTAATATTATATTTGTTCAGAATATTTATTTAATATTTTTTTATTTAAATTAATTTGTTTACAATATTTTTTAATTTCAGAATTGTTGTTTTTATAAAGGTAAAAATACATTTATTTGTTATTTAAATTTATATATATATATATATATATATATATATATATATATATATTTTATATAAAAATAAAAAAGCTATTCTATATAACAAATCTTTCGCATCTTTTATATTTTTATAATCTTTAAAAGTATATTGTTTTTAAAGTTATAAACTTGTAGAGGAGTAAATTATGGAAAGTTGTGTATGATACTTGCAAATTATACCATAACTCAAATAAAAATACAAGAGAAAAAAAAAACATAGAATTACATATTATCTACACATAAAGTCAAAGTCATGTTTGTTTGTCGGTACAAATGATTATGATAAAAAATTAAGGCCGAACATAGTTTATGAAATTATACTGAACTATGGATTATCTACACTATTATATACTAAAGAAATTGAACTTTATTAACAAAAATTGGATTGGACCATTTTTGTAGTTCAGTATAAAAAACCTAAACTTTTATAGTTATAGTTCAGTTAACTCTTGAACTGTAAAAACGTTGCAATCATATCCTTGTTAAACGCTCCGATCAATGTCAATGTTTTTTTTAATTCGTTTGGCCAATGTATAAGATGATTTTATTGTGTAGTGTGAATTTATTTTTTATGTCCGTGTTATGGATTTTGTTAAGCAGTATCTTGTTTATTATTTATTTTTTATGATGATTTCATTTTTATTGCTCTTTGTATTAATATAGCGTTGTGGTTAAAATTAATTATGATTAGGTTTAATCCAAAATTTAATATATCATACAATTTAATTGTGATGTATATTAGATTTTTATTATACGATATTTACCATTTTTTATTTTATAATCTTTGAATGCACTAAATTTGTGATTATTCCTTGAAATTGGATTACAATTACTAAAATAATTGTTAAGGTAGAACTATGTTATATATATTCTAAATAAATGGCATTTTGTTTCGCAATTAAACTTTTAAGTTACTTTAATGTGATGGAAAACTTTTAAGTTTATCATATAAGTAAATATTTTTTATGATTGATAAAAAAAAACCACTAACACCGAAGAATATGATTGATTATAGCGTTTTGCATAATGAAAAATTCAAGATAATGTAAAATACGTGAAAACGGTTCAATTTTACAATGAAAGATATGATTGTATCATTTTACAATTCTAAGAGTTAACTGAACTGTAATTACATAATTTCAGTTTTTTTAACTAAACTTAAAAATGGTTCAGTTCACTTTTTGTTAAAAAAGTTCAGTTTTGTTTAGTATATAATAATATGGATAATGTATAGTTCAGTATAGTCTCATAAATTATGCCCAATCCTAATCAAAATCATGACCTTAAAGTCAATCACAAAAATTGTCATAAAGTCATGTTTGTTTGTCAGTGTATCACAAATGATCATGACCAAAATTTTGACTCTAAAGTCAACCACAAAAATTTGGGATTATTTAAAAAAAGAATGTGAAGAAAATAAGAAGATTCGAGACATGAAAATACTAAATTTGATAGGACAATTTGAGTTGCAAAGGATGAAAAAATTTATGGCAATTAAGAAATATTTAAAGAAATTGTTAGGTATTGTTAGAAAGATAAAATTATTGGGAAAAAAGATTTTTAATTCCATACTTGTTGAGAAAATTCTGATAATAGTGTCAGAGAGATACAAAATATCTATTACTTTGTTGAAAACATAAAAGAGTTGTCTACACTTACTTTAGTTGAAGTAATACATATCTTGCAAGCACAAGAGCGAGGAACAGTGAGAGAAGATCATGCAGTTGAAGGTATTTTACTTTAGTGGTGGACCTATATGTAGTTAAGCGTGGGCAAGCGCCCCCTGATTTTTTTAAAATTATTACCAAATATATGAAAAAAAGAAATAAATGTTGTCCCCATTAATTTTGTTTCTCTTAATTCTTTACTTTTACTATAAAAGGTTGTTTGAGTGAGACCCAAATAATTTCTAATTGTCTCCACTGACTTAGGGTCTTAGATCCGCCATTACTTTACTTCATAGTGACAACCTTCAAAATCAAGAATAAAAAAGGAACAAATAAAACCAAATCAACAACATAAATTTTCCATCTTGTCCCTATTATAAGAAAAATAATCACCAACACAACAAGTGTTTGGTGGATGCTAGATACAAAATACCATAAATTTGGTCAATTGGGAGATGTAAAAGAAAAATGTGAAACATCCCAAATGTTGAGCTGATGAAAATAACATGTCTTGAAAAGTCACACATCGTCTATGATAACCTAGGGGTAGATGTTAGTGACTATATAATGTGCTCTAAGTCCATGATGTTAAAGTGATTCTCAGGGGTTTTTCCCCAACAGTGGTATCAGAGTCCGATTCGTGTGGTGATCAGCTAAGACGAGGCGTTGAGACCCTGTATCAAAAGTCTTCCTGACAGTGGGAGGATCGCATGAGGTAATCCTACCCGTACTTGTTTCCTGGTAAGTTCTATTTTCGAGGACAAAAATCTTTAATTGTGTGTTGCCATAAAATATTGCATGATTCTCACTTTGTTCTGCATTATTTTATTGGGGTTTCTGGATTTTTCCCAGAAACCGCCTGGCGGCTCACTGCCGCCAAGCGACACATTAGATGTTGGTTTTGTTCTTGGTTTTGGTATGAACCGCCTGGCGGCGATGAGCATCTGCCAGGCGGCGCGACACTGTTCGTGTTTTTTTCTTGGCTTGCGTTTTGTGCAAGGGTCATTGGGACTTTTGATTGTGATCTTGTGTATGATGATGCTGAATTGGGGTTCTGATGGTGCTGTGGGAATACTCTGTATGATTAATCACGGATAAAGGTGGGGTTTTGGAAGGGTAGAATCTGAATTTGAATTGTTATGGCTCATGGTATGTGCGAGTTAGAGAAAATAATGTCATAGGACGTTGGGTTGGTAAATCATGTGTGAATTATTATGTTGTATTGAATTTGGAGTCTGAATCGAGTTTTGGACATCTTGGGCATATCGCGGGTACAACAACCTGGGGGTTTCCTGAGTTCTGATGTACCACCTGGCGGTACTCAGCTTGCCGCCAAGCGATGACGGGAATAGTGGCACAATGTTGTATTGATTTTGGTTGGTTATGAGGGAAAAGGCTGTGAGTGGTATTAGAGATTAAATGATGACACGGGAAGAGATAATATACTTATGGGAAGTGAGTATGTGAATGGTAATAGGTTGGAAAGTATGACTATGTTATGGTGTGTTGGAAGGAATGTTAAGGAAAGAAAGGGAGAATGATAATTCTAAATAAAAGTTTCAGGTTATAGAATCCTAGTTCTTTGCTTACGTGTTTTTGATAATTGTTGATAACAATTTATGGACTTTAGGTGTCATTCGTGGCTCATATGCATAGAGGGGTGATATGTGGTTATGCTATATTGGGTGTGGTAAGTAGGAATAAGTTAATAATATCTATTGGTAGAATTTGATTGGTACTAAGTGGATGAAAAATGTCAATTCAGATGGTCATCCATGTGGAATTCTATGAAAGGTACTTAAGACTATTGGAAGGAAGGTTTATTCATTACAGTGCATAATGTTTGAAATGTCTGACTTAAGGTAGTGGATTGTTGGTTATTACCATAGGATGGATGTAATTACTATACTATGATAAAGCCCTTGGCAACTTAGAAACCTTGAAGGGATGGGTTTACAATTGTAAATTATAGGTGAATGAACATATAAGAGTTGCAGACTACCCATAATGTAACCTTGATAGATAAGTGTTTATTTGAATCTGTGGGAGTGAGGTGTACTGCATGTCAGACCAGCTGAGGTGCTAAAACTAGTAGATGTCTGCTACTAATATGGCACCTGGCGGCACTGGTGGGTGCGCCAGGAGATGAGGGTACCAGGGAAGAGTTATTGTCTCGCGCGTGCCTGGCGACAGGGTGTGGTCTTCCAGGCGATGGACACCACAACAGTGGGTCAGTAAGGGGCTGGTGCCTGGCGGTCTGGGCAGATTTTGCCTGGCGACGCTTGGGGCTGCGCCAGGCGATAACGCTACAGATCGTGATTTTGTGTGTGTGGCGTTTAAGCAGTGATGCTATACTTGGATCGGGAGATGTTTTGTCATGAACGGGTAGGTTCATGGATGGTGGTTAACATGTGATGATATGAGCAGGGAGGTTCATATCCAGTTACTCTCGCGTGGAGATACGAGTGAGGTAGGTTCGTATGTTCCGTGCTCACGCTTGAGAGATGTTGCGTGCGAGGAGGTACGTGGCTGGTGGATCACATGTGTTGAACTACAGGCGGGTAGGTTCGTAGAGCAGGACTACGAGCGAGGAGGTTCGTAGAGCAAGACTACGAGCGGGGAGGTTTGTAGAGGCAGGACCACGAGCAGATAGGTTCGTGTGAGCATCATATTCTTGAGTCCAAGGCTAACCAATTGTGTGATTTGAAGGCTAAAAAGCCTTAGGGTTTAAGGTCTTAGCCAATAACTAATTAGGAAGAATAAGATAGGTGTATTAAATAACTTTTGTTATTGTATATTTTATTGTGTTTGACGATGATCGTGTGATTCGTTACACAGGAGCAGAGGATGATACAGGTGATGCTGAGGATGCTCAGATGACGAAGTGAGGGCTAGCTGGGATTAGAGTTAGGGATTTTGCTATACTATCATTTATGTTATTGAATTTTGGAACTTGTAATACTTTTGTTATTACTATTTTATAAATTTTGGCGCGTGTTTACACATTTTAAATTTTCCCGCGTTTGGGAACAATAATATTGCGACTTTTGAGATTCACCTTTCTATATTTAATTATTTAATTAAGTAATATTTTTTAGGGATGTTACATGAGATAAGCGTGTCCCGTTTAGAAGAACGACGGTACAAAAAAGGGGCACTCGGTAGTTAGCTCCAAAGGGATGACAGTGGGTCAGGTAAGGGGAAGTACCAATGTAAAGGGACTCACTTGATAGGGAGATTGTTGGGAATCCAAGTGCGAGTCTAAGTCCCACATTGAATAAAAATGAGAAAATTGAGCATCATATAAGGATGAAGACCCATAAACCCACTACCTTAAGGTTTTGGGTTAAGAGTGTTGTCAATCCCTTATGTGTGGGTTAGGCTCATGCTCATTGGTGTTGTATCTCCTTGGTGATCCTCTCTCGAAAGACCTAACAATGGTATCAAGAGCTATGGTTCGATAGGATTTTTTCTTAGTATGCTCTATGGTTGCAACTTAGTATAATCTTCCACATCATAAAGAATAATTCCTTGTTGTTGGAAAATCATCCTTCTTTGCTGAAGTTGCAATGAGAAATTTGATGGAATGATCATTGTTAGCATTGTGTTGACGTTGTGAATCTACAACTGGGTTTGTGGAGGTGCAAGGACTGTGAGTCGTGCTGGATCTGTAGTCGAGTTTGTGTGTGGCGAGATGCTCCTGGGTCTGTGGAGGTGTTTCATTTTACGCATGGTGGAAGTTTGATATTTAGTGACATAGTTTCGAGCGGTGCTTTGTTGGCGATAGGATGTCGTGATGCCATGGTGGTGTTATGTCGACGGGTAATGCGTCTCCGGCAAGGGAGCCAACTGACATGGCGACTACGAAGTGCGGGCGTTTGATCTATGTTTTTTCGCAATGTCCGATGGTTTTGCGTTGTGGGTTGCAGTATGGTTCTGACGAAGGGTGTATGGTGTTTATGCACGAAGATTGGCTAATATTTATGCAAGGTGTGTGGTGATTATACATGGGCATTGGTTAACATTGATGCAAGGTGCATAGACATTCTTGGGATGACTTAATTCGAAGTGGAAATTCTTGGGATGGTTTGATTCCAAGTGAAAATTCTTGTGATGGTTTGATTCCAAGTGGATATTCTTGGGATGGTTTGATTCCAAGTGGAAATTATTGGGATGGTTTGATTCCAAGTGAAAAATATTTGAATGGTTTGATTCTGAGTGGAAATTCTTGGGATAATTTGATTCCAAGTTGAAATTTTTAGGCTAGTTTGATTTCAAGTGAAAATTTTTGGGATAGTTTAATTCCAAGTGGAAATTCTCTGGAAGATTAAATTCCAACTGATACTCTTTATGGTGGAGTATGATGGTTGGTAAAGGTAATGAAGATATGTTTATTTAATCATGGTAAAGAATGTTGGGCCGGTGAAAATAACATGTCTTGAAAAGTCTCACATCGGCTAGGATAACCTATGGACCTAGGGGTGAATGTTAGTGACTATATAATGGGCTCTAAGTTCACAATGTTCCTTGTCCTGAGTCAAAGACACTTCAAGCTTGTATTTAACTCTTCTTATTCTTATTTTTTATACTCTTGTATTGTAATATGAAAGTTGTGAGGTTTGGGTTAAATTATGGTTTTGGAGAGTGTGAGTGTACTCGGGGTCAAAGGGCATGAGAGAGTTGTCTATATGTTTCCTTGTGTTTGTTTTATTTATTTATTAATAAAGTGGTTTTCGGGAGTTTTTCCCAACACCAAAGAATATATCAAGACTACAGAGGACAAAAAAAAAAAAAGAAAAGTTGTTTTTTGTAATCTCATGTGTTACAACCAACAAATATAAAAGAAACAAAAAAGTTGACTTGTAATAATGGTTTTACAAACCACATGACTCAATAACTTTTCAAAGGGCTCAACAAATCATACATTTCTAAAATAAGAATCGGGAACAAATAGCGACTTCTAGTGAAGGATACAAGAACAATTGCAATTAAAACTCAATCAGGTGTCAAATCACATATTTATATCTTACATGATCTTTATATTACTCAATATTTGTTTAAGTGTTTCTCTAACTCTTAGAAAAAGGTTGTAAGGTATCAAACCACACAACTCATGATCGACAACTTTTCAAAGGTCTCAACAAAACATATATTTCTAAAATAAGAATCAAGTACAAATAGCAACTTATAGTGAAGGATACAAGAACAATTACAATTAAAATTTAATCAGGTGTCAAATCGTATTTTGATATCTTATATGATCTTGATATTACTCAAACTTTGTTTAAATGTTTCTCAAACTCTTAGAAAAAGGTTGTAAGGTGTCATTTAAAAACAAAGTTATGTGGTTAAATATACAAACAACTACAAAGTATTCAAATTTCTTACGAAAGACACAAAAGTTGCTAAAAATTTGATGAAAAAATTGTTGGTTACAAACGAAGAAGATATAAAAGAAATATCAAAATCAGAAGAAGACAAAATTATCTTAATGAAATTTGATGTTAAAGAGGAGAAAGTAAATATAGAACAACATTCTTACATCCATCAAAGGTTTAATATCATTACCATAGAATCAAGTGAAGTATAACATTCATCTTACAAACTAATATTGTGAAAATAAGTTAGACATAAACTCATGATATTGCATATTAAGGCAAGAGTTTGACAAAATTTAATGTTTTAGATCATAATAATAAAATAATCACACATTACTATAAATATAAGACATAAATCTTATAAAATCTTTCCATTAAAATGTACTAAAATGGTGACAAATTTCAAATCATCAATAAAAAATTTATCAAATAGCAAAGAGACCAAAATAATTAGTCATTATCTATAACTATATATAAAGGGGATTCTCTCTTTTGTGTCCACATTTCATAATTCCAACTTTACCCTTTATAATTTAATTATTTATTAAATTTTTAAAAATTAACGGTTACTTTTACAAGTTTTTATAAAATTATTTACTTATCTCCTTTTTCTT
>Ga0214545_1000947_pt1 | contig 51272 bp, 35 predicted proteins | sample CNSS4metaG_FD_160064 | JGI IMG/M metagenome (GOLD analysis project Ga0214545, IMG submission 160064) | Root nodule microbial communities from cowpea collected in UCLA plant growth center, Los Angeles, California, USA - CNSS4 | ecosystem: Host-associated > Plants > Roots > Nodule | place: USA... | reverse complement strand
CTTTCAACCAAAGTAACTTCTCAATCAAAAGTAAAGACTTTGTAGATTAATCTTAGTAAATTTAACCAAAGTAACTTCTCAATTAAATATTACTAATCCTAATCATGTCCATTCTTTTACCTCTTATGTAAGATCCGCATAATTTAATTAATTAAATAATTAATTAATTAATAAATGCGGGTATGTAGTGTTTTTATGACATTAAATTATGATGGGTATGATGTGGAAAAGTACAAGCTCAAGTGGTTGAGAGTACTTTGTTTGTGTGAAAGGACTTGGGTTCAAGTCCTATATGTGTCAAATTGTGTGTTATTTAATTATTATTGTTTTAATAATATGTTGAAGCATGTTTCGTATGATATCATACTTGAATTGTGTAAGTTAGCAAGAAACATGAGTTGGCCTGATGGTAAGGTGGAGAGAACCCTAGCAGAAGGGGCAGCAGCTAGGAGGGCTGAAAACAAATACTAAAGGCCTTAAATAAGTGTTGCCGATGTGAGTGTGCTAGTTGTTGCCAGTACGGATGGGTCTAGATGGATTGAGGGCTGAAAACAAATACTAAAGGCCTTAAATAAGTGTTGCCGATGTGAGTGTGCTAGTTGTTGCCAGTACGGATGGGTCTAGATGGATTGCCCTCCTCAGTGATTTGCTGACGAGTTTGGTAGTCTTGAGACGTTACAGACTATGTTCGTATTTGGGAACTCCACCTGGCGTGAGCAACGAGTTTGGTAGTCTTGAGACGTTACAGACTATGGTCGTATTTGGGAACTCCACCTGGAGTTTGGTGAGGCTTAGGCTCGTGGGCTAGATTGAGAGTTTTGATGATTTGTATTTTGAATAATAATTTGTAAACACTGTGGATATTTATTATACTTTGTGTTTATAAATTATGGAATATTGGACTTTTCGTAGTTTAATAAAGTTTTAAATTTGCCACGTTTTGGGAAATGAGGTTTTGTTAATTGCGGCTTAATTACTTTTCTTTATTTTATTATCTAAATCTGTAATATCTGATCGAGATGTTACATCTTATATATAGTAAAAAGCTAATTAACCAAAGTAACTTCTTGATTAATTCGAATCTTAGTTTTTACCTTTAATCAAAGTAACTTCTCAATTATTAGCAAAAACTCATTCAATCATAAGAAGGTTTCTAAAATTAATCAAAGTAATTTCTCAATTAAAATTTAAAAACCCTTGGACTCATATGATTGTTATGTTATGTAGATTTAACACCGTGCTAACTTGCTACAATGTAAAAATCATTACTTTTACTAAATTAAGAACCAAAAGACATAGATGAAAATAAATCTCAACAAGAATCAAAAGAACAAACAAATTAATTGATCTAACCTCAGAATCCAATTAAGAAATTACAATGGAATCAACCCAAGAAGTTCAGCACTCCATGAAATACAAAATAGAAATAGAAGAAGAATAGAGAGAGAAAGAAAACGAAATTAGGCCCCCCTTAAGGGTTCCTAAACTCCGAAGTCCTGAGCTTTTTTATTTCTGCTTCTCCCTTGGTGTCTTTATATAGGTATTGGACTGGGCTTTTCTGTTGCTAACATCTCCCAAATATCTTTTAAAATAAAGATAAAGATAAATATTTAAAAATATTTGGAAAGATATAGACTATTTGACAAATATAATTGGTTGATAATATCAATATCTATTATAATTAAATAAATTAATTACTTAAAGATATATGATAAATTATTACCAATTAATATTTGTATTAATTTTCCAAATCAACCCTTTGCAATCTCCTCAAATTATCTTCTAAATAATCCAATATCTTCAAGATATATTTGTTTGTTGTGGATCTAAAAAGATTCAAGAAGATCTTGTCATATTTAAAAAGATTTGGTAGTTAATATCTTTTAATATTTTATGATATAATTAAATAAGATAATTATTTAAAAATATCAAATAAAATATCTAAAGATATATTTTTCCCAAATTATCTTCTATCATAAAGATAAAGAAAATCGCAGGGTCCAATTTTTTTGTTCTTCTCTTCTTGGTTTAGCCAAACTTCTTCACTTTTTCAAGTTTTTCTTGCCGTCTTCATGCAATGCTTGGCTTGAATTTTTGTGCTTTTGATAATTTCTTATTCTTGGATTAAGGTGTCATGAAGCTTTAATCAATTTATTTCCACACCTTCATGAGCTCAACTTAGCTGCAGCTGCACTAACACACCTCAAAATATCCAAAGAACATTTATGCAACTAAAAAGCTATTTTTAACATGTTTTTGTATCTCATGCTCAATAAACCCAATTATAGGAAATTCCAATTAAATCAATCTTTAAGCACACAAATCCAATTAAATACCTAGAATTAAACATTAAATGAGGGCAAAAATACACACTCATCAGTTTCCGTGATGAAGGGCCTGGCGGTGGGGATCGCCCCGCTAAGCGACGTGAGCCAAAATGGTTTGATTTTCATGTTTTAGGCTTTCTGGACGAGTTTTGATCGGTGGAAAGGGTGCTTAATTCATTAACTGATTAAATGACAGTGAACAATTGTGAAATCAGAATGTGATAAGAGTGAAATTGGATGAACATGGCATATTCATGTTTTAGGGTTTGAATAATTGGGAATTTTTTTGGTTAGTAATCAATTACAGCTTGGAATTGAATGAGGTTGAACTGTTGTATGTTAGTCACTACTTGGGTGCCTATTATGGTGTTATGATGAGACGAATTGATCAATTAAGGTCAGAGCGAGTCAGGGGATCGAGATGCATGAAATTTTGGGATTTCTAGAACTCGTATGCATCGCCTAGCGGCACCATGCTTGCCGTCAGGCGCCAGTCCAAAAGTAGGGAGTGTGTATTGGATGTGCAATGGGAGAAATTGGAAAGTTGACCTAGCAAAGTTGGAGTATACAAAGAAAGTTCGAATCAGTTAGATATGGACTATATGGAGAGGTAATGCATGAGATGGATAATGCAAGGATGTTAACCATGAATATTGAATATAATTGGATGTTATGACAGTGGACTTCAAGTTATTTAAACAAAGTGAGGTTGAACCGGTAAGTAGATTGTGATTTATGAAGGGAATATACCTTGAAGTGGCTAAGCTATAAGGGTAGTGCAAATATGAATAACTTATATAGGTTATTATGAGTTGAAGATTTTAGGGGTCCGGTACTATGCAGAGTGATGGAGAGAGTATAAGTCTATGAAGATTACAGTAGCGGGATATGGGTTTGGCAGGTTGAATTTAAGTTGATCTAAGAATGGAAAATCTTGGACTTATGAACCTAAAGTGGCATAGGCACTTTTGGGTGACGAGAGAAATATGTTAGTATTGACTTAGTTCTTTTAGGGAAATTCAATGGGGGCTTGGTCAACCAGCCTAAGAGTGCAACCTAACTTGAGTGACTAGAAAACCAGTATTGTGCAACTACTGGTATATCGCCTAGCGGTGAGCTATGCTTCGCCAGGCGATAGCGTCAGGATCAAGGAGAGACTAAAGCTTGTGGCGCCTGGCGGTACGTGTCCCCCACCAGACGATTTTGCTGCAGCAAATTGGTGTTATACTTGTTATGATGTGTGTGATCTACAAGGCTTCTAGGATATCTTAAAGGTCGGCTTGTTGGTGTTCCTTGAGTTGAGCTCGAAACATATCCCTTGATTGAGCTCGGGATAGGGGTTAAGCACGTGGCATTCCTCGAGTTGAGCTCGGAATGACATCCCTCGAGTTAAGCTCGGGATGACGGATGAACATGAGGAACCCTTGAGTTGAGCTCGGGTTGGCGAGTGTTGTCGGTGTGAGTGTGCTGGTTGTGACCAGTACAGATGGGTCCAGATAGATTGCCCTCCTCAATAGTTAGCTGACGAGTTTGGTAGTCTTGGAACGTTGCAAACTATGTTCGTATTTGGGAACTCCACTTGGTGTTGCAGTGTGTGATTCGTAGCATGGTTTCTCACACGTGCTCTATAGGTTGTGGCTATACGTATAGCAACAATGCATCTTGAGGTAATCAATAGAAGACAAAGATCACGATTAACATGATTGTGGCCATGTGTTAAAAGATAAAAATAAATAATTTCTTTTCCAATAGATAAAATATCATCTATATCATTACATTAGTTTTCAACGTAATTTTTTAAATATAACAACCGATTTTTACATATTTTAGAGGAATAAAATTAAATTTTTAAAATTTTTTTATATATATCAGATGATCAGTCACATTTTATAAAAAAAGATTTGAAAAGCTATTGCAAAGTTTTAAACTGAAAAAGAGGAAAAAAAAGAAAAGAAACCACCGGCTCCGTACACTGGCATAGTGTGGCAGACACCATACCACCAAGCCCTAAAACCTTTTCACAAACAAAACACCGCACTCTCACATTCAAAAAACGGGATTAAAGAGGCGCGCACATTTTAGGGTTAAAAAGAGGACAAGCACAATCCCTTCCCTGAATTTTGAATAGTTGCAACCCTTGCTTGATTACTGTTTCAAAGTGCAATCGCGTCATGTAAGTGAACACTTGCTACTAATTCATATTCTATCTTAAGTAATACATTGAAATCAACACTGAATGATTGTTTGTGCAGGTCGAGGATTTGCGTGAAGAATCTTCCGAAACATGTTGCGGAGGATGAGCTACGGGAATTCTTTTCTGAGAAAGGAATAATCACTGACGTCAAGCTCATGCGTACCAAGTAATATACTACTCTTTCTCTCTTCGAATTGTTGTATCCTTATGAAAATTGAAATTGTAACTGTTCTATTTGGTTTTGACTTGCTTTTTAATTCAGAGATGGTAAGAGTCGGCAATTCGCGTTTATAGGGTATCGAACAGAAAATGAAGCTCATGAAGCCATTCGATATTTCAATAATTCTTTCCTTCGCACATCTAAAATTACATGTGAGGTATGTTATATGTGCTACTTTCTCCTTAAATATTTTACTGTGTTGTTTTTTGTTCACATTTGTGTTGTTTGAATTGGAAGCCATGAAAAGGTGTTTTACAATGTTCTTCTCATTAACCAAGCAGGTAGCTCGAAAACTTGGGGATGAAAATCTTCCTCGTCCATGGAGTCGCCATTCGAAGAAGAAAGACGACAAAGGGACTGCGCCGGATGTGGGGAAACCTGCTAGAGCTAAGGGCCGGAAAGAAAATTTGAAGAATGGGGTGGATGTTGATGACCCGCAGCTTCAGGATTTTCTTCAGGTCATGCAGCCTCGGGTTAACTCTAAGATGTGGGCAAATGATACGTCCGGTTTGACCAGTGTTGGCAACAACCAAGCAGTCTCAAATAAGGATAATGAAAGTGCATCAGTTTCAACTGATGACAGTGGCTCATTAGAAGATGGATTTCTGGATATTTCTCAACCCAGCAGCAAGTCACTTGAGCCTGAACGTGACGAGGTCATTTCAGATATGGATTATTTCAAGAGTAGGGTGACGAAAGAGTGGTCTGATTCTGAAAGTAGTGATGAAGATAATGACGACAGTGATGATAATGATGACTCATCTGTTGACAATGATGACAAAGATGATAATGGTGGTGTTAATGAAGATGGAAAAAGTAGTGATCCAAGAAATGATGCTCGAGAGGTAGACGTAGAGGAGGGCAAAGAAGATACTGGTGGAGAGAATGTTACCCATGAAAAGTCTCAAGTAGATGTGACTGAGCATGGGGGCCAATTATCAAAAACAGAAGACGTGAAAGGAGTTTTTGAGTCCTGTCGGTTGTTTGTCCGTAATCTGCCATACACGACCACGTACTTATATACTTATATATATCTTCTCTCTTTTTTCTCGAACTATCTTTTGGATGCGTTTATTGTATTATTTTGGCACTGTTTCCAATTGCATTGCTTTCTAAAGAAAAACTATCTTAATTAATCAAGTTGAATCATCTGCATTACTAGTATCTATCAGTGGTTTTTGTGGTTCACTTGAACTTAATATTCTTATTGTGTGTCGTTGGTTTGAATCAATGTTTTTGGACTTTCACAGTGAGGAGGAACTGGAAGAACATTTCAGTCACATTGGTAGTATCTCACAGGTTCATCTAGTTGTTGATAAAGATACAAAACGATCCAAAGGCATAGCGTATATTCTTTATACAGCTCCAGAATTTGCTGCCAGGTAACAATTGGGTGCCTAGAAGTTGTTGTCTTGTCTTTTTTATTTTTATTTTTTGTATTATACCAACTGGTGTTTTGTCGTAGTTCTTATTCGTTTAGTTCATGGTAGGTCATTTGATGTTTTAGGATATTTTTTTAATTTGTCAAGTTAAGCCATTTCATTTCAGAATGAATATCCAGGTTGACAGTGATCTTTGGATCATTTTACTTCTTAAGAGTTCCACTTCCTTCTAGAGTTGGTTCTTTGATTGTTTTGGTAAAGTATAAAATAGTATTATTTTATACTTTAATGCTCCAAATCTGGATTTTGCATTGAGACTTAAGTGAAAATAATATATACTGCTTTGGTCAGTTTAGTTGTTGAAAAGATCTGAATTATTCTTAGAACCTCCTCCTGGAATTTGAATAGGAGATTTTCTGCAATAAATCTTTTGTAGGTTGGCAGTATGTATTCCATGACCTCTGAAATGTAGTTGTTACCACAACAATTAACTTCAGAAAGTTGCTACCTCTTCTTATATTATGATTGCTTCAAAACATCAGCTGGTACTTGTCATCAGCTTATAATTGTGTTAGTAAAATTGTTTTTGGTGATAGTTTACATGACTGTGATAATTGTTTATCAGGGCTCTGAAAGAGTTTGACAATTCAATCTTTCAAGGAAGATTGTTGCATGTTATGCCAGCCTTACAAAGACATTCAGAGAATCAAGAGTAAGTAAAACATAAATCTTTCGGTATGAACTGGGATGTAATTCTTTTTACATCAATTCAATAGTTTATGGTTTGCAATTTTCTTATAGGAACAATGTTTTGAAGGACCAAAGCTCCAAAACCCTCAAAAAACAGAGAGAGGAAAAAAGGAAAGCAAATGAAGCTAGTGGAGATACTAGAGCGTGGAATAGTCTGTTCATGCGCCCTGATACAGTATGTCTCTTGAAACTTATTAAACTGCAATTCATGATTCTAGTATTTCAGTTTTTGTTGAATGGCTGTGTAGGCAACTATAAATTAAAATTGTGAATGATGGTTATCATTTATCTTAATTTTAATGAGAAAACAACATTTCCTGGTTAGTTTTCAATTTTTCACCATTATTGTGTTGCCCCTTATGTGTCTGTGCTGCTCTAGTTCTGGTTGTACATTTTTATAGTTGTTCATTTTCTCTTTGTAGTAAGTTCCATTTCTATAAAATATCATACAGGGTTTTATGATTATCACTTCTTATTTTGGAGGCATGGGATGTAGGAGAAATTGCAACGATGTTTCTCATTCTCTGATGTATACGTATATTTTTTTGAGAATAGAATCTTTGTTACTGGATCCATTTCTTTTCTTTTTCGACTTTGATGAGTGCAAAGAATATCTTGTTTCCCTGTAACGGGATTAACATTATTGTTGATTTTTCTTTCTAAAATTGCTTCTGTTTTTGTAATCTTGTGTTTTGTCTTCTTGAGTTTCCTTGTTTATATTTCTAATGGTGTCTTGACGTTAATAGATTGTGGAAAACATTGCACGGAAATATGGTGTAGATAAAAGTGATTTACTTGACGGAGAAGCTGATGATCTTGCTGTACGTATTGCTCTGGGAGAAACTCAAGTGATTTCAGAAACAAAAAAGGCATTTAAAAATGCTGGTGTAAATGTTGAGGTCTTGGAGGAACTTGCTAATAACAAAATAGATGGCTTAAAAAGAAGTAATCATGTGCTTTTGGTGAAGAACTTGCCTTATGGTTCCACAGAAAATGAACTTGCAAAGATGTTTGGGAAATTTGGTAGTTTGGATAAAATAATTCTCCCTCCAACAAAGACATTGGCGCTGGTATATTTTCTCCTCCTTTGTTGAACTTTTTGATATGCCTCTGCAATTTATGTTGGATTGTCTGCTACATATTTTTCTGTCGTAGGCCCTAGTTTTTGTCCCTGTTTCTAATACATTTTTATTTATTATTATTTAGTTTTATTAGTATTTCTTACTTCAGAATATGTGGGTATGAAACAGCCATATATCCCAAAATATCCAATAGCAAATAACAATCTTTTGCTTGTAAATTATACACCTTTTACTTATGCATTTTAAATGCAATTTTTTTCTAGGGACAAAAGGGTTTATAATTTTTCATTTGTGGACCTTTTGATCCCACATATTTTGTTCTTTAGATGGCACTTTGACTGTAATTTTTCTGTTGTATGGGAATCTGAATATACTGCTGGTATGTTGCTTACTTTTCATGTTTAGAACTTTTTTTCAGCAGTAATGGATTGGAGAAACTATTGCCGTCACCATTAATGTTCATTGTATAATTATATTTGTGTCTAGTGTTGAGTTACATGGAAATGATATTTCAGGTTGTTTTCCTCGAACCAGCGGAAGCTCGAGCAGCTTTTAGAGGTTTAGCTTACAAGCGTTATAAGTAAGATTTTTTTTTTCCTCTTGTGGTGTTTGGAAAATGAAAGCATTTTGTGAGAGTGGTTTTAGTCAGAGCTCATTCTTTGTTACACACAAAGTGAGGAGCGTGAGGCATGAAGCATAAAAGAAAAATAAATAGAATTATAGACATTAGAGAAATAATATTATGTGCAAGCTGTGTTAAAGCCAATCCCAGGTCTGTATCAAAGTGATTACAGGTTCAATGCTAGACAGATAAGATTGGTTTAGGCAATTTGTTCAGTCTACCAAAATCACCTATCATATTGCCACCACCATTTATTCACCTCACCTCTAGCCGCAGAGCTCCCCCTCTCGTGCACACACACACACACACAGAATTGCCACTACCAAGAATTCGCAAAATAATGTTCCGTCCTCTCTATTTGCTATCATTTCCTCACTCCCACTTTAACCCTTTCCTATGTACAGTACACCTTACTCTGTGGGTCCAATTGTGGAAGAATAGCAAACCAAATTAACACTGTAATGTAACTTTTTTTTCTTTGTACTTATATTAACTGATTGGTTGGGACTGAAAAGTAACCCCAAGAGGCCACATACAATCACTATTATACCTTTTTCTCTTGAATGGATTAATAATCTTGGTTAAAGCAGCCTCTCCTCCCTTTTCCAATATAAAAAGAAAATCTACAAATGCTAACAAGGGGTGTTTCAAAACCTTTACAGTCTTGATTAATTGAAGGCTATTTAATTGTTTCATATACAATTCAATGTAGGGATGCTCCATTATACTTGGAGTGGGCTCCTAATAATATTCTTAGCCAAAGTTCAACATCAAAAAATGATGACATGAATGGTGCAATTGGTGAAAATGATGCCAAGAGGCAGATATTGGAGCAAAACGTGGAAAGAATAACAGATGTTGATATTGATCCGGACAGAGTAGAGGTCTGACCTATTAAATCCTTTTCTTTTGATATTCTTTTCGTTTAATTGTGTTCTATTTTCTGATCTGATGTATTAGTCTTTTGGGGATAAGAGAAGGAAAGATAGTGTCATTATAAACATAAGCAGAGAGATGTCTTAGATCTTTTTATATGGTAGTGACAACAAAACAGGATAAAAAAGAGACCATTCAACATTTACTACCCTTGAAAGTCCAATACGCGAGAAAAATATTCGATACTAGAAAAATACTTAGGTCATGTGGTCATACAATCAAGGCTAAAATTATTTGAAAAAGAACCAATATTGGAAGTAAGAATATTTAGCCCCCGTTAATTTTGCAAATGAAGATTTTTCTTTCTTTTTTTTTTCTATTTGTTGTGACATAAGTATTTATCCCATAAGCCTTTGTAACTTTTCTTGAAGGCCCTACATTTAAAAGTTTTTTGGCCATATCTATTCTTTCAAGGTTCTTCATATCTATGTAAATAAGAACAGTTTTGAAAATTTCATTTTTTGCATTGATTATAATATTGAAGGATATATGGGTTCCCTGAAAGGAGAGGTATGTTCTTGCCTCGTATATGTTCCAGGGTTCTGCTTGGATACATACATAGTCTCTGGCTTGTCCAGTCTCTACCCTCTCCACGTGTCATATGATTGAATTATCCTTTAGCTGGACATTCTAGTCAGTATGATACTAATTCAAAAAGATAATGCTGCCATGCCTTATAAAATGGTAGTGAGAAATGAGAATTTGGGTTCTTTGAGTCCTTGCTCATAATGATATTAGTCATCTGTCTATATTTTTTAATTATGGTGCTACTTTGTAGAAATATTCTATATGTTTGAAATTAGTTGCTTCTAACTAATCCATAATGCTTGTTCTTCATCACTAATTATTGAATAATCTGTCATGCTTTAGGCTCGGTCCCTATTTGTCAAGAACCTAAATTTCAGGACAACAGATGAAAATCTGAGGAAACATTTTAGTGAACTCATGAAAGAGGGAAGAATTTTGAGTTTGAAGGTACTTTTTAATTGCTAACTCTTATGACTCAGGTGTACTTCGTAATTTTGTTTTGTTGCGTTTCATATTTTGGTTTTTGTTGCTTTCACATATAGGTGAAGAAGCATTTGAAAAATGGGAAAAATGTTTCTATGGGGTTTGGATTCGTTGAGTTTGACTCCCCTGAAACTGCTACAAATATTTGCAGAGATTTGCAGGTATTTACATGTTATTTGCTTTGCATTTTCAGATCCTAATTCTACTTCTCATTTTTTAAATTCTATTTTTGTTTTTTGGATTTAGGGGACAGTTTTGGACAGTCATGCTCTTATTTTACAACCTTGTCATGTCAAGAATGATGCGCAGAAACAAAAGTCAATTGAGAAGGATAAGAGTTCAACAAAATTGCTCGTAAGAAATGTTGCTTTTGAGGCAACAGATAAGGATCTAAGGCGATTGTTTAGCCCATTTGGCCAGGTGATTAATTACTGTTGAAATAGTTGATTTGAGATAGGGATGATATTCAGATCCAAACCCAATGGATAAAAGTTACGAGAGGTATCTATAAATCAAATTAGGGTTTGGGTATAAGTAGCTTGTTTCATAAAAAATTATGCTGCAAGGGGTGCAATTATGGGTACTGTGTCACCAGCCGTACTCATTCTGGCGTAATATATCCACATTTTTAAAATTAAAGATTGGAGTATCTTTGAATATTTTCTTCTATGAAGCTATGCATCTTTGTTTTCAATCAATATGGTATTTATATTGATTGTCAGTAATATTAGTATTGTGATAACAATCATGTTTTATCAATTTGTCAAACAAATTCATATAATCAGAGTACAGTAGAGACTGGATTAGAATCATAAAATTGCCTTTACTAGAAAGAATAGGAAAGAATTTCCCAGTTTATAGAAATGATCTCGCACTGCAGAACTTTGAAGGTTTCACCTCCCCCTCCCAATGCCCAAAGTTCCAATGCTCTCATGATTGACAAGCTTGATCTGTCTTTCCCTGTCCCACTAATTTATAGGCAATGCCTTACTCAGTCTATCTAACTCCTTAATCTAACTTATGGGGTAACGTATCTGACATGCCTAACTGGTAATAGAGGTTATCTATATCAGAGAGACCATACTTGTCAGGTAAGGGTATGGGTGGTGAAGTTGCTACGCATGTGAATATGAGTAAAGGTACAGGTATATAATTTTAAATGTTTATACGGGGACAAGTGTTACAGTATCTTATTTAAGCCCTGAATGTCGCCATCTGTAATTTGTTCCAATTGCAGGTAAGTTTTCATTCTTCCTTACCAAATTATTTCTAAATGAATCTGTTTCCAGTCACATCCTGTAGTTGAGCAGATCAAATTATGAAAACATATTATGCCAGTTGGTGATGAACCATACTGCGGAATTAAAATGATTGTGTGCAGTTGTGTTAATATTGCACATGATTTTGGTACAGTTACCATGTACGATAAATCCAAATTATCTGTTACGTCTTACATCATTGGAATGAAATTTATACCAAATTGAGACACAAGTGACAGACCTGATATCTTAGCTATTGCTCATAGGAGTTGTTGTGACTATTTTATCTTAATTTTGAATTCTGCTTTTGCTCAATTTTAGCTTATATCTAAAGGGAGATCTAGTGCATCAGCTTCACATGAATTTTGTTTAATTATGTGTATTTATTTTAGCCAGAACATGTAGATTCAATTTTCTGGTGCATTTTTTTTCTTTCTTTTAACTCATGTTTGATTGCTCTAAACTGTGCAGATTAAAAGCTTAAGGTTGCCAATGAAGTTTGGAAGCCATAGAGGCTTTGCTTTTGTAGAGTATGTTACTCAGCAGGAGGCACAAAATGCGCTCAAAGCACTTTCAAGCACTCATCTCTATGGGAGACATCTAGTAAGTGAAACAAAATCTCGCATTTCAAAAATTTTGTGAATCCCCTACAGTGTCCCTCTACTCCCTTGTATTGGTTATCAAGATGGTCTGTTAAGATTTCAAGTACTTGAGAACTAATAATCACTATTTTCAGGTGATAGAGAGAGCGAAAGAAGGTGAGAGTTTGGAAGAACTACGAGCACGAACAGCTTCTCAATTTAGTGACGAACACAATGGATTTCAAGGTGCTATTAAGTTATCCAAGAAAAGAAAGGACGTTGACATCTTAGATGAAGGGAAGATGAAGTTTGGAAGATTTGATGACTAGTACGGGTCCAAATATCTAAACAGTTTTTGTGCATATGTCCTGAAAATTCAGGGATCACAATTTTGTCATAGGTTCTAAGATATCGCATATGATCTCAAGTGTGAAACAGCTTCTAAGATTAGTTTTGTATTCTGTATCCATAATTCAATCTCCTATAAAATTTGTTCTCTTATTTACACTAAACTTTGTATTCCAATATTTTCTCAATCCATTTTCGCATTTAATTATCCTTGTCGGTGGATTAAAACATTGATTTAATCAAGTTTCAAGGTAATTAAATTGGTTGGTTAGATGTTAAAGACACCATGGATCTCTGCCACTCCGTAAGAGAAGCAGTGTTGGACTTTGAATGCTGAAAGGAAAGTTGGTTTGGATGGCGCGAAGAACGTTTGGTTAGTATTGGACTTTGGTCAATGAATCCTTCATTCTTTGTTCTGGACTCAAATCTAACAGTCAAATCCCAATGCAAGCATCTAACTAGCCATAGCCATAGATTTTCTGTTATTCCACCTGCTGCGACCTACCATGTTACAAAACATATTTACATATCACTAGAAACCCACCATTTCTCAACTTTCCCTTTTCCACTTCGTGACTGGTTGATCCAGAGTTTCGATTTTAAAAGGAAAAATCCAAGTCGAGTTAGCTGGGAGAGTAAAGAAGATGGGGTGCTTTCGAATGCAAGAAAATGAGTGTTGCTGAGCTTGTTCTCTTTGGAGTATGCAGTTTTCTTTGTCGCAAGTTTTCCAGGTGAGTCCCTGCCATTCAACTACATTATATACCATGAATTTAAATGCTGTTAGCATGTGCTTGTGCTTTTTAATTTCTAGTGCCATTCCTTCATTTTGGTCTGGGTTACTATTTATCCTCATCATTACTTGTTTCCTCTTTTCCTGCATAAATATAATAAGAATATGCTAGGCGAATAATTTCACATTGCTTGGTTATTTTTCATTTTTATGATTTAAGTGCAGTTTTCGTAGCCCCTGTTAGTTTAAAATACAACACTGATCAAAGCTTGTTTCTGGGATAGAATACTTAACATTCATTTGGTGCCCCTTTTATCGTTTGATGGCTAAATATACATAAATATTTCTAATTTTAAAAACGAGTTTCTGGTGGATAAAGGAAGCCAATACTCATTCTTGAGTATTATACTCTGAATGGAATGTAGCACCTTAACAGGTTACACAAACCATGCAACTACTTGCATATAAGTGTAAAGGAAAGTATTTGAGTGCAGAAATTTCCCACATTTTCTTATAAAGAAAAATATTTTTTGTTCTTTTCTAGATATGTACATGTAAAAAAAGTAATTCTGGTGCCACATATTTTGTTCCCCAAGAAGGGAAATTTTGTGCAGTGCGAGAGTGCTTTATGAAATAAACAATTGAAGTACAAAAATAAACATACAAAATAAAGGTTTTCTTTCTGCCGTAAAAAAGACCTGCACTATATAAAGTGATGGGTACACCATAATTTTTTTTAAACATAAATTGTATTGTAACAAATATAAAAAGTCACGGTACGATTTGCACATGAAAACAATAATAAGAAAAAAAGTATCAATCAAACGGTCAACACAGTTTGCAAAGTTGAAGTCAATATATGTGTTGCAAAGACCGGTAGATTGAGACTCTGAGTTGAGTTCAAAATCATTATTTTGGTAAAAAAATTTGTCGCCTTCCATATTTGGAAAATCTTCAGACTTTATAATTGCTCTAAGGGAGGTAAATGGATAAATTTCATTAAGTAATATTAAATATATATATATAACGATTCTGACATGCATTCAATAGCCACAAATAATTTATCCTCTCACCATTATTTTCTTTTTTATTTTTTTTATTGAATTCTTGTTTTTTACTAATCATTCAAGTTTCAATTACTGATTCACAAAATTTCAAAAGGGACGTGTAAATGCAAACTTTTGAAGGAATGATTCAAATTAAATACAATAACAATTTCTTAGAAAAGTTAACATGGTTAAATTACTTTATTATTTTTTTAAAACTCATACTTATAGGGATATTAGTTTATGACCTACTAAAGTTAGAAATGTGGATAGATTTTATTGTCAACACAATTAATTTATTCAAAGTTTCGAGGGATTAATTTCAATGTTAAGAGAAAAAAATATATTTAATTCTTAATTTAAATACTTGATCGAATAACCATGTAATTGCGTGTCAACATAATTAATTTCAAAATAATAAAGTTACTACTATGATCATATTTACATATTTACTAAAGTTTAAATATAAAACACTGTCATTACGAGTTTTAAAGATACTAAAAATTTATTTATCCCATTTTAAACATGCATACAATTCGTTATATTCCAGAAAGTATTATAGGACATAATATAATTATTTTCAATTAACAAGCACCATAATCTTTAGTATTCTGAATTATCATAATGGAGCATGTGTTTTATTTTAGAATACTTCTTTTGAAATTGGTTTTATTACGTCATTAAATACTCTTTCAAAACACGTTTCCAAAACTTATATTGTGTAACACACCAAAACAATTATGCATGATGTGATTTAGAGTAGGTTTACATCTCCTATAGAACTTTTTTTTTTTGAAAATAAAGATTTACACTGAAATTATATATACTTTAGCTTAATTTTGTTTCTAACTGATGTATTATTTTCCATAGACTTCTTTTTCTTATTATGAGATTAGACATCTCAAATGTAAAACTTAACAAAGTTTCAGAATGTACATTATACAACACTATTAGAATGTTACTTAGAACTTGTTCATTTATGTTATCAGTTTTTTCTTTAGTAAATTACATTTTTGTTCCTTTGTAGGTTTGAATTTAATCATTTAAGAAAATTTGGTTGTTTCTCATCGTTTAAATTTTCAAATCTAAATATTTTGAAAACTAAAAGTAGTGCATTTCAAAATTGGAAAAATAAAAATAAACAAATTATTTTAAAAGGTTTAGAATTGATTTTATGTAAATTTTAAAGTGACAAAAAACTTATTTATATTGTTTATATTTCTTTTAAAAATTCTATAGCTTAAAATATAGTATATTAGCATGCATGTGAGGTAATAATACAATCTTAAATAATACCCAAATCTAATAGCAATTGGTTCCACATGGGCTTAGTTATTAAGTAACGTTGGATCGTTTTACATTTCTTCAAGTAAAGAATAAATTAAGATCAATATTTTAATATTGAACATATTATTGAAGTGAAAAAGAAAAAAACTAATTGACAGTTTAATTAAATATTGGCTGATTGATGATAATTTGTTTCTTAAAATTAAACAAGTAAAAACATTGATTCATAAAATATAATATACAGGTAAAAATTTAGCATGATTTTGTCAGAGATACCTATAAGAATCATATTAACTATATTTATAAAATGAAAATACAAATAAGATTTTAATTAATAAAAAATAAAATTTAAGAAAACATTATTAATAGTAATTTTCTATTTAAAGTTATAAAGCATTTGCTAACACAAAGTCATTTCAAAACTAGGTTCACGTTTCTAAGGTCCAAACATAATCAATTTGAGGACTTTAAATTTTGGATAAAGTTCCATATTTTTGGTGCCACAAAGCTTGAACCGTTACTGGTTTGCACAGTTTATACTATACTTGACTCAATAACTATTAGTTAATTTGTGAACTATTTTGAAAAGATGGAATGTTATATTTTTAATGAAATTTATTGGATTATAACTCTATGGGATGAAACTCATTGAAAATCTCCATATTTTTTATCCTACATATTTTTCATTAAAAGGTGAAAAAATTTCAACCACTTCAGCAATCATATACTCCCTTGCACTTCTTTCATCACAAATTATAACCACCTAATCATATAAGTTTATGATCATAGAGTTCTTCATAAAAATGTTTCCTTGATAACCATGAGAAACTCCACGGGTTTGGGCCTTTCACATGTTCGTAGTAAAAGTTGGGTAACTTCTTTCTACACCTCCACAATTTTAACCTGCACTTCCATATTTTTTTTATTTTAAATTTTATAATTCGGAATGTAAACAAAACCTAAATTTTGCATTTCGAATTAATCCGAAATATATTTTCATCTTGTATTTCAAAATATACAATTTGAAATATAGTTTTTTTAATTATGGAATATACAATATTTTTTATTTTGTTTCCTAGATACATTATAAAATAATTATTTCAAGATACAAAAATTTTCGGGGTTGCTTGTAGTTATGGAGTTGTAGGAAGAAGCTTCCCAAAAGTTGTTGTACAAAATATTTTTGTTCATCCAATGAGCCTTTGACAAAATAAAAAAAAATTGGTGAGTTATTCTTCCATCCTAACCAAATCTAAGAGATTTCCACCTCCTTAACAACGGTTCCTTTCGTGTTGGAACCAATGTCAAATTCGTAATCTACATCCCTTGACAATAGTTCTATAGCATGTATTGATACACCCCTCATTTTTTGAGCTTTGTATTAATCTACGTTCTTATATCTCTTATCTTCAATATCTTACTTCTTATTTAGCAATTCTCTCTTATAATTTTAAAATTTTCTTTATTTTTTATAATCAATGATGAAATATGTCTTAGAAATATTGTTTTAAAGAATGTTCTTGAGTTCGTTTACTCTCTTGATAGTGGTTATTTACTTAATTAATTCTATATTTAAATTCTACTACAAAAGTTGTTGAACTAATTAGAGTTAAATTTCAAATTGTTGTCCATCCTTAGATGTTTGACTATCTTTCCTGGTTGGTTAAACATTAGGAGTGTCTAGTTCTTAAACTCATCGAAAACTTTTGGTTTTTATTTCATCACGAATGCTCATGTGAGCCATTGATCATCAATTACTCATAGAAAATACCTTGCACCTCTCAAAGATGAAAATTTAGATGATCCTAACAATTTATATAAACATAATTTAACATGAATTTTGTCTTGTGCAACCCTAGGATAGCCCCGCCTATGTCACTTTCCAAATACGCAATGTTGATACATGGAAAAGCTCCCACCTTATGAACATGTTTCTTGAATCTCAAACAATCTTTACTCTATTGTCTTGAATTTTTACAATATTTGCAAAACATATTTACGATCAACCTTCATCTTCCTCAACTTGTCTTTCTTGAAGACCACCAAACTTGAAGACAATGCATCATTAGTATTCCCACATTCTTTAAGGGATAACTTATTTGTGTAAATGCTACACCTAAGCTCTTCAAGTATAATGAAATCCTTCTTTACACTAAAAAACTTTCCAAGTTCATGTACGATGGTGAGAGAAGCCAACAAAGCTTCTTAATCTTCTATCTTGGCATCTACGTCTCATAGCCACTTCAAGATTGAATTGAGCTCATAAAGATTAGCCTTGAGATGCACCCTCCTACATTAGAATCCTAAACAATCTCCTCTTTAATGAAAGCTTTATATAAATGGACTTCCCTATGAAAAACTTCTTTAACTTCAACCACAATGTTGTTGATGTCTTTTCCTTTGCAACCTTATCAAGAATTGTTTAAGGTTTTTTCTCCATCTACTTTAGAGCATGTCTCTTTATGTGATATATGTTTTGTCCCATATCCCTTGCTCCTTTAGAAAGACTCTTATCTTGATTCCTCACATGTTGAAATTGTTCTTCTCATTGGACTTCTTATCTCGAATGTGATACCCATATTTTTGTAAAGACTTAATATAAAGGTGAAATGAAATAAAAAAAAAAACTAGATGTGATACCAATATTGTTATGCACCTAATGCCTAAAAAAGCCCAAAGAGCAATGAATTAAACAATGAAATATTTTTTTTTGTGACATCAATATCCTTTATCATGTTCAATTTCTTTAACATTGAATAAATGACATTGGAGCCAAAATCCACAACAGAGAACAATAAGTAAATGATTATGCCCAAAAGAAGTATAGGTTGGAGTAAGTTATATATTGCACGTTATGTTAATGACACAAAACAAACAATTTATGTATCCTTAAAATCCATAGCAAGCCAAACCAAAACCAAACAACACACCAAATCAAACAAATAATATATCCATAAAATCCTCACCAAGCACAAACCAAACCCAAAGAAGACAACTTTCATGAATAACTGAATAACTAAATACAAACTTGTCTCATAATAAATGATGATGAAGGAATATGGAATAAGTTAAATGACAAAAAACAAACTTGAAGCCAACAAATTATATATCTACAAAATACATACCACACACAAATAAAATCGTCGAATGACATAAAAAAAACCTTGAAGCAAAAAATAACCATAAATAAGATCAAAATACCACACCATAGTAAATGAAAGAAGGTTTACCTGTATATTTTAATAAAAACTCAACCATAATAAATCACGACAAAAATCAAAAGAAAACTTCCTTCAAAAACATAAACTGAAGAAAAGATATACAAATACAAAAAAAAAAAAAAACCTTATTCAAAAAAAATAAAAACTAAAAAAAAAAAAAAAAAAAAAAAAAAAAAAAAAAAACCTTCTTCCACAAATATACTATACCAACTAATATACGAAGATGAAGAAGTTGCATTCTAGAAAAAAAAATATACGTACGTACGAAAAAAATACTTCCAGAAACATAGTATAACAACTAAGATAATTTCATCATTATACATTAGTATCACATAATATACAAAAATAACAAAATAATATTAGAGAAATAAATAGTTGAAAAAGAGAACCATTTTTTTCTCTAAAAAACCACTAATTTTTTAACATACATTCATCTAGCGAATCGAGTTGAACCAACATCCCCATCCAAATACCCTAGAACACATTCTCCTGAAAGCCTAGTGAAAACGATTTCTACCACAGGATAACAAAAAATAGCTACAAAAAATAAAGAAAAAAAATGAAACTTTTACACCCTTAGAAGACAAAAATTTAAACTCACCACTATAACTTCCATTCCAACCATCATGCTCCACGGACCCTACACAAGCAACTCCAAATCTTAATATTTGGAATGACTAAAAATCAAAAACATAAAAATTCAAGTTAAACCATAGGTAACCATGAACCTCATATTCCTAAAGAAGTAGAAGAAGACCATAAAGTAGAAGAAAGAAAACTCAAGCTATAGACTTTCAACAACTAGTAACCTTAAACACGATGTTCACAACATAGAAGTAAAAGAAAAAATCCCTTTCCAGTAAGAAGAAGAAGGAGAACTAACCTTGAGGTCTGAAGGGTTTTCTTATGGTCTTGTAAAATTGCCCTTTTGTTGAAGAAGAAGAATGAAAATAGCTTTTCTTGGAGAAGAAGAATGGTAATTGTCTGTGACCTAATACATCAATCAATATTTTAATAAGCCGTTAAATTGTGGAATCATTCAAAATTTTTATCAGCCATTAAACATGGAAGAAGCAGGAAAGCCTAAAGAAGATGAAAAGACGAAAAAGCCTTCATTTAGGACAAATGTCAACTTATGAGATGGGCAATAAAGTAACTTCATTAGTAGTTGATTGTCTTAGATATAGATTGATTTTAAATATGTTATAGTTTCTATAATTATATGGTAACAAGTAAAAAGGATTAAAAAAATAATGTTTTTGAGATAAAAAAGACTAAAATTGTGTGTTTGTAGAGTAAAATAAATCATAATTAATTCATAGACACTTCATTAATACTTACTATTTCTCTTTCATTATATCATTTTTAACTATTATATTTATACTTTGATTGGTTTTTCTCCTTTTGTATCTCTCTCTTATTCTGTGTGTCGATTAAAGAATTTCATTGGACTATATTTTCTTGTCATCTATTGATGATATTGATTTCTCTACTAATTTCTAGGCTTGCTTATTGTAGCAAATAAATATCATATCTAAGTTATTTCACCATCCTTCATTCAATAAATAGTATTTATAGGTTATCCATCACAATCTATAATTTCTCAATATATTCTTTTATGTAGTTTCTATTTACTCATTTCATGATTCAAGACGTTGATCAAGCTTGTTAGTTAATTTGACAAGTTCATTATTTCCAGTAGCTTTTATTTCATGTACAAACAAACATTAAATTTCATTCTAGACGACATACATAACGTGTGTGTGTGTGTGTGTGTATATATATATATATATATATATATATGTGTGTGTGTGTGTGTGTGTGTGTTGGATTGACATAAACTTAAATGTATGAGCCATTAAAGTCTTATGGATAATTAATGTGTTAGCTGTTTTTAGCAATTTTTTTTTCTATTTTGACTACAACGGTCATGAATAAGTGAGTTTATAGATTGTGTTATTCATAATACAACAACAACATAGGTAAATAAATTGATTTATAGAGTAAATACTTTATCTACAAATTGGTATTGAAGCTTGAGTGTTTCAGTGTTTGGGAAGTTTAAGTGAGATGACCAACCTCACAAACAATGTGCTCCTGTTCAAGTTAACAAAACTGTCAACTAAGACAATTGGAGTCTCCAAACGAAGGGTCTTCTCGGTGCCCAAGAGAATTGGGAGGTGGTTGAGGATGATTTTGCACTGGTTTCACTAATGCCTAGAATAATGCATTGAAAGTAGTGCACACGAAGGACAAGGCAACACTGTACATATTGTACCGAGCTATTGATGAGTATGACTTCGAGAAGATTGCAAGTGTCAAATCTTTAAAAGAAGCTTGTGATATATTGGAGAAGCGAGGGGGATCATCAAACGAAGTAGGTTTGGCTTCAAACACTTAGGTGCGAGTTGGAGTGCATAAGATGAAAGAGACTGAAGGAGTAGTTGAGTACATAACTCGAGTAGAAAATTATTGTAAACCAACTCAATAGAAATGGAGAAACGTTGTGCGCTAGGCAAGTTATGGAAAAGATTTTAAGGTAGTTGACCAATGACTTTGAGAATGTGGTGTGTGCAATTGAGGAGTCGAAGGGCCTGTCAATGCTCTTGGGTGAAGAACTTGTTGGGTCGTTTGGAGCACAGAAGCAGTGAAAGAAGAAGAAATGGGAGCCACTTCATCATTTACTCCAAACAAAAATGTCAATTAAAGATGAAAAAGCCCAAAACATTCAAGGCAGAGAATAAGACCAAAGAGGTAGAGGAAACGATCCGGGTGGTAGAAGTTGAGGAAAAGAAGAAAAGAAAAAACAATCTGACCAACAAAATTGGCGCGAAAGAGGATGAGGTCATAGAGAGTATGTTAGTTGAGCAACTCAAATGTTGAGTGCTTTGAGTGTGGCAAATATGGGCTTATGCAAAGGAGTGCTACTCAGACAAGTGTTTTAGTTATGATAAGGTCAAACATTTTGCTAAAACTTGTCAATATGAGAATGTAAGAGAAGAAACAACCAAATTTCTCACAGAGGATGTTAAAAGAAAAAGAGGAATTGTTGTTCATGATGAAAAGGTTAAGAATCGTTCTAATCTGAAGGACCATTCATACCAAGCACATGGAATTTGAATGGCTCGACAAGACATCTAAGCAGATCAATAACTCAGTTGAGCATGTAGATAAATTAGATAACTCAATGAGAATCTTGAATAGCTTGTTGGAGCAAGTGAACAACTCGAAAAGCTCGATGCGGAGCCCCGATAGCTTGGTGGAGCATGTAGATAGCTCGGATAAGTCGGTGAACAAATGGAGAGCTTATATAGCTCAGTGAGGCATCTGGAGAGTTGAGTGGTGCATTTGTACAACTCAGATAGCTTAGACATGTGTGAAGATGAGCTTCTTATTCAAAGGTTAGAGTTTGCAAAAGGTGATTTGCAATAAAGAATTGAAAAAGATGTTAGAGGCACTACAATTCTACAAGCAAGCAAGCTTTGAGAGAAGAAAGTATGTTTTGTATAAGAAACACTTGAAACTTGAACACGATGTTTCAAGATTGAAAAATAGGTTGCAAGCCGAGAAGGATCTTAGAGTTGCATTGGAAGATCAAGATGAGAAGTGACAACTTGAAATGGATGAGGAGACTAATGTGACAAAGTGCAACAATATGTGAGCGTGGTCCAATCTCTTAAAAGACCTATTGACAAGAACTTGGTTAAGAACAAGTTAACTATTGAGATAGTAAGGAACCTGGTAAGTAACAAGCTGCTGACACACAAAAGAACAAGTCTATCATGAGTATAATGAAAAACTCAACTATTCATTGAAATGAGCAAGCATGGTGTGCATTTTCACTTCATTCCAGAACAAGAAGGTAAAGAGGAGTTACTGCACGTGGAAAGTCATGATGAAAGATAAAAGGACCAAGATGAAGGATATAAGCATTAAGTTTATGCGTGAGTTTTGTTAGGATCGAAATAAACTTAGATGTATTAGCTGTTGGAGTCTTACGGGTCGTTAATGTATTAGTCATTTGAGTCTTATGTGTAGTTAACATATTAGCCATTAGAGTGTCATAGATAATTAATGTATTAGCCTTTTTGTGTGTTATGAGTACAACAATTAAGAATATGAGTCTATAAATTGTATTGTTGATTGCATAAATGATACGATAAAAATATAGATGAATCAATTTATTCACATAGTAAATTTGTTGTTAACAATATATATATGGCGGATTTTTTCATGCTTCATGTATGGATCCATGTCACATCTTTTGTGTGGTGAATTTTGTTATGTAAGCATAAAGTAGGCAATGTATTTCTTGTCCTACAAGTGATATGAATAGGTGAAACCTTAAACTGTACACATTTTTAACTCTTTTAGTTTTATTTTCTTAAATAAACATCGATATATAAGACCATGTAACTTAAAAAAAAGCGTATATAAGTTATTTTAGTGAAAAACCCCGTGCCAGAGAACAACCAAGAGAGTGAATATAAAAGAAAACAATAAATTAATATAATATACTAGAAAACAGATTAAAAAATAAATATCAATATAATATTTCACCATGCTGACAGTTATTTAGACCATCTATTGATGAATTTCTCTCGTTCTTTTTTTTAAACCTCCAACATATGATGAGAATCAGCTCTATTTCCAGACAACATGGATAATAATTTAAGTTTGTTTTTTAAAGTTTTGTAATATGTAAAGTTTTGAATTAGAGTTGATATCAGTACGTGAATTTAACTCAAAGTTATAGTTTCCACACACATGCATATACATATACACATTTATAATTATATATATATATATATATATATATATAACTTTTAAATTTATAGTATAAGGTCTATCTATGTAGGTCTGGGGTTACTTTTTGAATTTGCACTGATGAATTCTGGTTTTGTGATGTTGCATGTTCCAACTATATATGGTAAAAGAGATGTGGTTTTGTGAATGCATTTAATTTGTTTTTGACCTTGACATCTCTTTTCAGGTCTGACATGAGTATCTTTTCATGCATGGCTGGCATTCATATTATGTAATCTCTGGACAGTACGTAAGTCTCATTTTATCCAGAATACAAAGGATGACTTTTAAAACAAATTCGGATATATGCATGCTTCATTGATTTTCGGCAGTTTAATTATTCTATTTCAACTATATGATTAATATTGAGATTGTCTTTTAAGGCATGATAATTTTAATATGATTAGCTTATTTGACCTTATCACAGTTAGATCACAAGATTTTTTTTTTATGTGGAGAGAAGGTGTGTTGTTTTTTATTATCCAATTAATTGGTGTATCCGTGATGTGTTATATAAATGGTTATGATGCATTAATTACATACTCCAACTCATTTTCACTGAATGTTTTTTTTTTCTACGAAACAGAAAAAACCTAATATAATATATATAAAATATTATTTGAATTGAGTCCACTACACTGTTGGATTGGAAAGGGGATAATAATTGTGAATACTTTAATTAGTGAAGAGGGGCTCCTAAGTTTTTTAAATTAATTTATCATTGCATTTGAGGTATGATTTCCTTTGAGGTGTTGAGAATTCTATTATGATTTTGTCTTTAAAATATACTTGAGATGATTAAAGGAAGAACATGTATAAAAATTATCTTTAATCTCAGTTTAGTAAATTAGGATTATTTACTAAAAGAAACTCTTAAATATGGTTATTTGTTCATAAATAAAATACATACAATATTATTCAAGTGTTTATAAAAATAACTATATCTTTAATTATTAAGCAATCTAGAGGTTAAAAAGTCTAGAAATATGTATATTTTTTTTAACTTTTATTAATCTAAGAGTTAAAGAATCTTCTTTAACCGAATCTAACACGATCTTTCTCCAACAAGCTTTTGTAGGTGGATCTGTATTCAGTTTTTTTCAGCAAACTTGGCCTTCATCTCTGGTATGTATCAACTCAATTTCTTTAAAATATCATTCTTTTCGGTAAGAACATTATTTTTTTTCAGGTGTTTATGAGGCATTGATGTATCATGCATAGAATATGTTGTTTAATAAATACAAAACAAAAGGTAATTAACATAAGAAACAAAAAAAAAAAATAGTGTTCGATACAAAAGACGTTTCAAAAGAATGAAATCATAGGTCATCTTATATTTTCATGCAGCTTTTTTTCATCTATATCCTGAAACAATCTACAAAGTTGTTTATGGTCTTATATATGTGATTGAATTTTGTAACATATTTATGGTCTCCCCAGCAAATAAAAGGCTTTGTGGATTGTGTGATTTGCCTTGACATTTTCTTCAGATGGCGAGTCTGTAATGTAATTTATAAAATTTAGATTTTAATTGGATAATTACTTAAATAAAGGGTTTTTTAATGGCCATTGTATGCCTTACATAAAAGTCTTGTAGTATACATGAACTTTTCTTTATATATTGCCAACGTATATGTTATATTTTTGCTGATACAGAACACTATATGTTTGTAGTTAACGTAGGACAATACATTTAATAAATTTTTACACTCACTTTATATTTATCATTTTACTTTTCTTTGAAATATAAAAAATTATTTTTTTTAACAACGAAATTATCGCCAAAACTAAGTTGTAATGTGGTGTTTTTAGTGTAAAAAACTATTTTCCTAATGTAAGTTCTTCTTGCTGTAAAAAAAAAAGGGTAAATTCTTAAGGAATAGTTTATATTCTTCAACTTTGTGCAGCTGTACTAGCTGATTTGACCTCTTTATGATGACAATATAAAAAGAAGAAAATATTCTTTGACAATTCCATACAAAGTTCAGGAATAAAGACACAGATATTTCTACGTTCACATGTGCTTATGTTTCCATATACGTGGGAAAGACAGGTCCAGTTGTTTGATTTGTTTTCACAAAATTTTATGAAAAAACTTTTTTTTTAAATAAACTAAACTTATACTCAAATTATAGAAATAAAGAATTTATTTGAGAAATTTTATACATTAATTTAGCCATAAACTAATTTTATACATTATTAGATATTGATTTATTCCACATTTAGATTCTGAATAGAATACTTGCATAATGTATATATATTATTACATTATTTATAGAGTATATCTTAAATTGTCTTATTCAAACTCATTGTTATAAGAAAACAAACATATTTTTTTCACCCTAAGAACATCAAAATTCATCACGAAGAAGATGATATTGTAAGTGATGAAGAGTGAAGTTTAATTCAATGAAGTGAAGAACCCACACATAATACATCTGGATTTGACTTATCTTACACAAACCATTAAAGTAAAACGGTACTATGATTTAAAACACAAGTCATAGTACAGTATTAAATCTGTTGTGTTTTGCATAGCAAGCAAGAAGCAATATGCATGTCATGGAATTGAACACGCCAAACTCAACAAGTCCATGACTAAAAGTATCATACAACAAAAGCAACTACATATATGTGGAACCATGAATAACACAACAACAATAAAATCTTATCTCACTATGTAAGATCTGTGTTATATGGATCATTAGTTGTCTTTCAGCTCCATTAAAAGCCAAAGCTTCAAAAGGTATTATTATTCACTGTGAGATCCCTCTTGATGACTCCTCTAATGTCCTTCTCCTTCTCTTGATATCTTTTCACAGGATACACAACAAAACATGTATACATAAAAATCCCAGTATTCTCGGACACTTGGTATTTGATGAAGCAGTTAACAGATAAGAACAGTGGTAGATATACTATTGGTTGTGGTGATGGTGATCATGAGCCATCTTGATGATAGGGTCGTTAACGTGATGGGTGAAAGTAGTAGAAGGCACGAGAGGTGATTCCCAGAGAACCCCAAGGTCATCATCGTAACCCTGCGATGTAGAAGCAGTAGTGATTGAAACCAGAGGATCATCCACACGATCATCGCATGGCAGTGGAATGCAACGCTCACTTGGGAGCTCTGTTTGCACGTGGTGCTGCTGCGACGCAAAAGCATCTTCGTTGATCAAGGAGTTGAGGAAGGAAGAAAAAACATCATCTGAGTAGTAATTGATGTTGATGTCATCGTTGCAATCCTCACTGTCCATGAACCCCATTGCAGAAACATCATCTGCGACAGCAGCCACTTGATTGTTAATGTTGTTATTATCAAAGGGGTTTGAAACCGGAGGCTGGTGGTGTTGCTGACTCAAATGATGAATCGCATGAATTCCTTGGTTAACAACAGTGAAATCATGCAAAGGGTTGTGGGTGGTGATGGTCATTGGAGGAGGCATAGAGGGTGGAGGAACAGTGGAAGAAGAAGGAATATTCATATTCATGGATGGTGGGTTAAGAGGCTTGTGAGTTCTGGGATCAATCCCTTGGCTAATGAGCTTTTTACTTAGATGGGTGTTCCAGTAATTCTTTATTTCATTATCCGTTCTTCCGGGAATCCTCCCAGCAATCAACGACCACCTAATACACAAGACAACAAATCAAACCCTAGCTAGAAAAAAAAAGAGAAGAAAGAACACGAACCCTAATTCTGTTTTTCTGACAGGAAGAAACCCTAAACCCTGAATCCAAACAAAGATATATATTACCGGTTGCCAAGGAGGCGGTGGAGGCGGAGGATGAGATCTTCCTCGTCAGGGGCGATGTGGCCGCGTTTGACGGAGGGGCGGAGGTAGTTCATCCACCGGAGACGGCAGCTTTTGCCGCACCGGAGAAGGCCAGCACGCTTGGGGAGCGTTCTCCAACGCCCTTCACCTTCTTTCTTGATGTAATTGGCTAACACCTCATCTTCTTCCGGTGTCCATGGTCCTCTCTTCAATCCAACCTTGCTGCAGCATGGAGTGTTGGTGTTGGAACCACTGTTATTGCTGGTGCTACCAATGTTGTTGTTGGTGGTGTTGGTGGTGTTGGTGCTGTTGTAGCTGGTGGTAGTGCTGTTAGCACCACCACTTTTCTTGTTCTTGGTTGTTGATGTTGATGAAGGGTTTCTCATGTTGTTGTGGTTGAGAGAATGAGGTGGAATGAAAATTTATATAGTGGTGGTGAGTGGGTTTGTGTTTGGGTTTAGGAAGGAAGTGATAATGGAAATGGTGCCTATATAACTGTCTCTCCAAGCTATCATCTTTCTATTTTTTGAGCAAACCCCAATGACACACGCGCCTCAGAGCGCCACTGAGATCCACGAATGGATGGCGATCTCTCTTCTCTTGCTTGACAACTAAACCTTTTGTCTTTTACTGTGTTGCCTTTAATAATTCTGTTTCTCTGTCTCTCTCTTTTTGTTTCTAAAAAACATATTTAAATGTCTCTGGTAGGAACCAACACTACACCATGCAAGTATCATTACCGGCCAGTGATTTTTTTTTTTGCAATTTTAATTTATTCTTTAGTTTTTTATTTCACTTAACAAAAAAGAAATAAATAAACTTAAGTTTTTTTAAGTGAGCACGTGCGTGTAAAAAAAATAAAGGTTTGAGCACGTTTAATGTTTAAATGTTAAATCACTTTTTTAATTATTGAGCAATGATTGGTAAAAAAAATAGCTGTAGAGACTATGATCAGAGTATGTAATTATTTCTTCTGTGACTTTATTGTTTTATCTCTCTTTTGTTATATAATAACATTTAGTATTATTTCATCTTACATTTTGCATTTACTTTTACTATTATTACTTTCCTTTTGTCCTTATATTCACTTTATATATATGTTTTTACACTTTGATATATATTATTAAAATTTGTAAACATATTCAATTTATTTTTTAAATTATTCTGAAAATAATTTTTCAAATAACTGTCGTATAAATAATACAATCTATCTGTGTTATACCAGTGAAAAACATCCACGTGTGTTCAATATTTTATGATGGTTTTCAAAATAAAAGTAATAGTTTGTACAATCTTATCTATACCATATTAACAGTGATTACTTTTAGTTAAGTTCTCTTTGGATAATAACTGATTTTGGTCCTTTTAGCATAGCTGAGCTTTTGTTATATTAATTTTTGAAACAAAAATATTTTGACAGTTATTTTTTTTAAATATAATTAGTTGACAACTCATTTTATCATTTCTAGTGAAAAAAGAGAATTTGAATGTGTGCTATAATCAATTAGATAATTTACTTTTATTCTTTTATTTTTTTCAAATTTTAAATTAAGTATAAAATAAAAAGTATGTTAACTAAAGGAGATAATAATTTATATATTATTATAAATAATAACGATAATGTTTTTAAAGTTTTATATTTTTATATTGATTATTATTTTTATTATATATTAATAGAAAAATTGGTTAAGGGTTGTTTTTATAATTACTCTAACCCCATCCCTGTTTTGGAAATCAATGTCTAAGACGTGTCTTTCGTCCATTGGATGGAATCATGGAGTTTCTTAACAACGAAGGACAAATGTTGAGAATGACATGGTAGAACTATACTATTCAATTAAACCACACGTTTTACATTGAAAAAATATTTTTACTTATATAGCTTTAGTTCATAAAACGTGGAGTTAATCCCGTTTTAATTTTAAATTTTAAATATATTTCAGTGTTTCAAATTTAGAAAAATACAATACACTAAGTAATGAAAGTGGGTTTTAGTTCCTAAACGGTAATTTTAAAAGACTAACTGTGTTTGTCTTTTAATCCGAGGAACTAAAATGTTGTGTTAAAATAAGGGAATCCAATTTTTCTTCCAAAAGTTTAAGAATTAAAACATAATTATGTTTTTTTTATCAATTATAAAAAATTAATAAAATATACGGAATAATGGATGTGCTTCAACCCTTTTCCATACATCAAATTATAATTCTTACACTCATATAAATAAATAAAAAATATACAACGATTTTGGACTACCGTGATCATTGACGTTGATAATTATCAATGATACATGAATATTTAAACGATAAACATATTTCTTTTTATTTAACCTTTCAACATTTTTATATGAAATCATATATTTTTCTGTAAAACTAAAAAAAAATCAGTATTGAAAACTGACAAAATTTTAGAGGACAATAGATTAATATAATTAATTAATTTATAAAGTTATGAAGATGAGATAGGGTGGGTAGTTTAGCGTGGAAGATGGACCCACATGAAAAAGCACAAAGCATCATGAATGATGATCAAATTGGGAAAATACAAACAGAACGATCATGACTTTTGGGATAATATCCAATTTTTTTTCTTACTTTCTAGAAAACTACGGAGGGATGGAACTATGGAGGATATTTAAAAGATGGGGTTGGTAAAAGACGATTATGTTGCAAAAAGAAGAAATATTGATTATATAAAGATTTCTGAATGTGAAGATTGATTCAGATAAATAAGTTTAAAACATAAAAAATGTCTAGTTTTCTGTAGTGTCTTGTCAATGCTGACTAGGCATGTGTAATATTATCGAGTGTTATATGAAGTCAACATATAAGTTAAGTTGACTTAATCCGTAACAGTGAAAGTTCATTTTGAGGGAAACTACAAGTTATAATTTTTATTGTTTTATGATGAATTCTGTGAATATATAGGTCAAATATTGTATTAGTTCTAATTTAAGTATTATCATTTTTGTGAGTAAATATTTGCATTCATTTCTTTAATAGATGAGGAATTATAGCACTCTTGTATGTATATTATATATGGTACCCTATTATTTGAAATAATATATCAGAATTATTCTTTAAATCTTTTCTATATGGTATCAAAGCCAAACATAGACATCCTCTACAATATAGGAAGCGATGCTTCTTTATTTGAATATTTCTGATGGCTCTTTCCGATAAAAATCAATCGGAGAAACTTGATTTTGGGAATTCCGCTGCTACCCATATGCAAAAAGCTATTCCCAAGAGTCATAGTTCTACTGTTTGCCGGATTTGTGACCAAGTCAGGTATATCTAACTCTACTCTTAATCTTTCTGTTGTTACTAGGGGTGATGATTGGATAATTTATTCAGGTGCTACTGATCATATGACTTGTGATCCACATAAATTGTTCTAAAACTGCTATTATTAATGTCAATGGGATCTCATCTCCTATTGAAGGTGTAGGTACTATATCCCTCTCTCCCTCCTTATCAATCTCTGATGTTTTATTTGTTTCTACATTGAATTGTAATCTTCTCTCTATCAGCAAGTTGACCAAATCACATTCTTGTGTTGCCTTATTTTATCCAACCCATTATTTTTTTCCAAAACATCCAGTCCAAGGAGAAGATTGGCAGTGGTAGAGAGAGAGAAGGACTGTATTATCTTGAAAATGTCTCATAACAAACCCATAAAGGAACGTTGGCTTGTCTTGCGAATGAACACATACACGATAAAAACAAAAAGGAAATTTGGTTATGGCATAGAAGATTGGGAGATACCTCTCTTGGTTATCTAGAAAAAATTATTTCCATCACTATTTCATAAATGCAATATTTCTGATTTTATTTGTGAAACTTGTGTAATGGCAAAAGGTCATCGTATTGTGTTTCCTTTAAGTAATAAAAAAATAGATTTTCCTTTTTCATTAATCCATACAGATGTTTGGGGCCCTGCCCCACAATCTACATATAATGGGAAAAAATGGTTTATCAGTTTTGTTGATGATTGTACTCGGGTAACTTGGGTGTATTTGCTTAAACATAAAAGTGATGTGTGTAATGTGTTTTGTTCCTTTCATCATATGATAGTTACTCAATTTAATACACACATTAAGGTCATTCGATCAGACAATGGAGGGGAATATTTTAAGACTATTAATCGAGTTAATGAACTCCAATGGCATCTTACATCAAACTACATGTCCTTATTCACCACAACAAAATGGAGTGGCTGAAAGAAAAAATAGACATATATTAGAGGTGACAAGATCCCTTTTGATAAATGGTAATGTGCCATCTCATTTATGGGGTGAGGTTGTGAGATCTGTAGTTTATTTGATTAATCGAACACCTTCTAGTGTGCTTAACTTTTGAAGGCCTTTAGATGTGTTGTTTGATCATTGTATCCTTCCTTTCATAGTCTCTTTACCGCCTCATATTTTTGGATGTGTTATATATGTTCACTTACACCCACATCAATGTACAAAAGTTGAAGAATGAGCTTTAAAATGTGTTTTTGTTGGGTATGGATCATCTCAAAAAGGCTATTGTGCTTACCATCCACCATCAAAGAAATTTTATATCTCTATGGATGTGACATTTAATGAGCATAGTTTTTTTTATGTTGATTCTACACTTCAGGGCGACAATGAAACATAATCATGATGTTATTATGTTTGATATCCCATATATAAAATTATACTGTAAAGATAAATTATTGTGTGAGGATCATTCTGCAGGAAGTGAGCCAATCCTAAATATGGAAACTTCTCCTTTGGATAATACAGTGTCTTCTGATCCTAACCAATTGCTCAATCTTCTCCATAGGTTCGACTTGACTCTTTAGAGGTACCTTCTGATCCTATATCTGATAATACTAATGTAGTTGAAACCAATCATGAAATTGTTTCTCTTGATCCTACCTTTGATAATACTAATTTAGATGAAACCGATCATGAAATGGATCCTTGTCTGCATGAGACCACCAACACACCAACCATTGAGTCTACTACTGTCCAATATAATCTTCCACCCCGTTCTAACCGTGGTCAACCTCCTGCTAAATATGAACCAGACCTCCAAGCCAAAGTTAAATATCGCATTAGTAAATATGTGTCATCTCACAGGTTATCCAAGTCATATGCATCATTTGTATCTCAATTATCTTCAATTTCTATTCCTAGTAATATACAAGAAGCTTTGGTAGATCCTAGATAGACAAAAGCAATGGTTTATAAGATGGCAGCTTTAGAAAAAAATAACACTTGGGATCTTGTGTCCTTACCAACAAGGAAGAAGACTATGGGTTGCAAATGGGTATTTACAATTAAGCATAGAGCTGATGGAACTATTGAGAGGTATAAAGCATGACTTGTGGCTAAAGGTTACACTCAATCTTATGGTGTAGATTACCAAGAAATGTTCGCACCAGTAGCCAAGCTCAATACTGTGAGAATACTTTTGTCACTAGCAGCAAACCAAGATTGGCCTCTTCTACAATTTGTTGTGAAAAATGCTTTCCTACATGGAGAAATTTCGGAAGAAATTTATATGGATTCTCCACCAGGTATGACAGATTCAATTGGAATGAAGATTTGCAAATTAAAGAAGGCTCTATATGGATTAAAACAATCCCCAGGAGCATGGTTTATAAGGTTTACCAAGTCTATGAAGGCTTTTGGCTATAAAGCTAGTAACTCTGATCACACCTTATTTTTGAAGAGAGGAAAAGGAAGAATTACAACTTTGATTATATATGTAGATGACATGATTGTTACAGGAAATGACCAAGATGAGATTTCCAGTTTACAACAATACCTTGCATCTGAATTTGAGATGAAACAACTTGGAAACCTCAAATATTGATTGGGTATTGAAGTAGCTAGATCAAAACATGGTATTTTTCTATGTCAAAGAAAATATACTATTGATTTACTATCAGAAATTGGATTGCTTGGGAGTAAATCAGTTGATACACCAATTGAACAGAATCATAAACTCTTCCAATGCTCAAATTCAGCGAACATAGACAAAGGGAGATACCAAAGGCTGGTAGGAAAATTACTTTATTTGTCTCATACACGTCCAGATATTACCTATGTAGTGAATGTTGTTAGCCAATTTATGCATGACCCACGAAAGCTTCATATGGATGTTGTTGAGAGGATTTTGAGATATTTAAAGTCCACTCTTGGAAAATGAATTTTGTTCTCAAATCATGGAAATTTAAAAGTAGAAGGGTATACTGATGCATATTGGACAGGTTCAAAAGATGATAGAAGATCTACCTCTGGATACTTTACTTTTGGAGGAGGGAATCTTGTAACTTTGAGGAGTAAAAATCAGCCTGTAGTAGCAAGATCTAGTGCTGAAGCAGAATTCAGAGGCATGGCACTAGGTGCATGTAAACTTTTGTGGATTAAAAATGTGCTATCAGATTTGGGCTTTAAACAAAATGAAACTATGAGTTTGTACTGTGATAATACGTCGGGTATAGCAATTGCTCACAATCCGGTGCAACATGATAGAACAAAGCATGTGGAGATTGATAGACATTTCATCAAAGAGAAACTTGAAGCTATAATAATTTCCTTTCCTTTTGTAAGATCAGAATTGCAGTTGGCTGATGTTCTCACTAAAGGAGTGTCAAGCAAAGTGTTTAATGAGTCTCTATTCAAGTTGGGAATGTGTGATATCCATGCACCAACTTGAGTGGGGGTGTTAAAATATGTCAAATATTATATTAGCTATAATTTAGGCATTATTATATTTGTGAGCAAATCTCTGGACTCATTCCTTTAATAGATGAGGAATTATAGTACTCTTATATGTATATATATGGTACCCTATTCTTTGAAATAATACATCAAAATTATTCTTTAAATCTTTTCTATAGTATATACACTATATTTGTCATACACCCTGTTTTGGCTTTATCCTCCATATATCTTCTCATACCCCTCCACCATAGTGAGTTGGTTTTGGTGTACTTCACTCACGTAATGTTCCTCTAGTTCTCATATCTCATATTTTCACTGCACAACTCTATTCCATAACTTATTACACTAATTTTGTACCATACATTTCATTTTCCCAAAAGTTCCTATTAAAGGCAAATGATACTTTTACTCCAAGTCCCCCGAACTCTTTTGTACTTTCACGTAATCCAGTGTATCTTCCTATGTTCCTCATCATCTCCCCATAAACCCTTCAAGGTTCTATGTTTTAATGGGGGTTTTATTTTTGCATTATCCCATTAAATACATTACCTATAATTGTGAAACTGTGGGTAAAATATGTGTGACAAATAATTTACTGATAATTTTTTACATTACCGCTTAATGCCATACATTACTGCCAGTTTTCTAACTTTGTCAAAGTCAAACATTATAGTTTTTTTTAACTACCCTTGTTAATGTCAAAACATTATTACTTGGGATTTTGTAATTCTCATTAACGCCATAACACTACCTATAGTTTATTCACAGGTTCACACCTCAAACTTGTTATGGAAATTAACAGGTGTACCAAATCGCACAAGTAACAAAGAGAAAAGTCCAAGTATCGTTTTTCAAAAGACCTATGCAAAACTTGACAACTATTGTAATTCATAATTCAATTAGACAATAAATTTTACAAAAAACAAAACTACAAACTTTTTTTGTATTTTTATCAAACGCGTAGTGTGCAACAATATATGATAAATGTATAAATGTCTCACTCTGGTTGAGTTTCATGATTCAATTCAAATCAAAAACACCAAACAATATAATTATAATTCATTCTCTAACATTTACACCTTTTGCACCTTTTGTAACAAGTCGTAATCTCTTGTCGACAAATCTAAACTTGAATAATAAAAACCCTATGTTTAACCATTTTTATTATAAGTTCGCATTAATGATTAAGATTCCAAGATTCAATGTTATGAATAGAGATGTCAAAAATATTCGTACCCGCAGGTATCCGCGGATAAAACCTGCAATGGGTAGGAAACGGATATTAAAAATGGATACCCGCTACCCGCGAGTAAGAGTATTTTTGATACCCGCATGTTAACGGGGCGGGTACAGGTATCATAGTATCCGTACCCGTGGATACCCGTACTCGATAAACTTTAATTCACAAAAATACCCTTATATATATATATATACATATACATATACATATACATATACATATACATATACATATACATATATATACATATACATATATATACATATACATATACATATACATATACATATACATATACATATATATATATATATATATATATATATATAAAAAAAAAAAACATTATGACATAATTTTTTCTAAGCTGCACATCTTGTCTTGTCTTTTGTCTTCATTCTTCTAGCTTTAAGTATTGGTACGTTGTATTCTTCCAAGTACACCCCTTGACATTCTTCTCTTTCCCTTCTTTGAAATTGGGGATATACATCAAACTCTATATAGACAGTGACATTTATGGTATGCTTGTTATCAAATGATGGAATCAAAATAAGAATATTTGGCACGTAGCAGTTTAGGTTTATTATTTGATTATTTTTCAGGAATCAATCGGAGAAAGTGGGTTTGTTGATCAAAACACTAATTAAAGAATTTTCATTGTGTTGAACGTCATCTTATATTTATTTTTATAATTATTTGGACTTGTATAGACTTGAATTTGTTTGAACTTTATTTAAAATTTATGACAGTGATGTATTTTATTTTATTTTATTTGAATTTATGATTAAATATTAAATTTTTAAATAATTTTGTAAATACCCACGGGTACCCATGGATATCCGCGAATATGAAAAAAATAGATGGATACCCGCATAACGGATACTCGACGGATATAGGTACAGGTACGGGGCATATATTTATCCAGCGGGTAGGGTACGGTGGAGGTACTACCTGTACCCTACCCGCCCCGTTGACATCCCTAGTTATGAATGATTAAATGTTCCACATCTATGTTTAGCATGTGGAATCTATTAGTTGTTCTATCCTAATCATGTTTTCCAAACTATCTTTCAATCACATATACAATCAATCTAAATTATTATGTAGTTAAAACAAGAATAGAACACAAGAGTGGTGGAAAAAAAATTATATTGAAAAATGGAATTCAAAAAAAATTAAGATACATTACATCCAACTACATGTCCTTCTCCCCAAAAGAATTATTTTTTCTTCTCTCCCCCGAAAGGATTTTATCCAAGGTGCTTTTTTTTCGAGAAGGGTTGGTCTTTATGTTCTCTATTTAACCCCTTTTTTATAGACTTTTTGAAGTGGACTACGCCTACAACTTTGTACTTACTTTGTATTTGATCTAGAATTGGATTAACCCATTTTATCAATATCTCCTCTTATTGATAACTCTGATAGTCAAATTCTGTTAATATTCTTTTTAATTTTTTTTTTTATATTTTCACTTATCTCCAAAATATTAAATATGGAAACCAAATATTTATCTTCTCCAATTTTATTAAATAAAACCTAAAATATTTAAAAAGGTAATAAAAAAATAATAATATAATATAAAAATAAACAAAAAAATAAAACATAATAATACCATTTATTAATTACCATTAGTTTTATAATTCGCATTAATTAATATCAAAATAATTCTTATATTGTATATTTTTACAAAACTTTGAAACTACTGTAACACTTTATTATATTGAAACTTGTGAATGTAACCTAGAACTTAAATGGTTTTTATTATTTAATTACAAGCTTTTAGTTACTTGTGGTAATTATTCATAAAAGGAATGTTTTAAATTAACTAATAATCAAATAACTAGTGAATGTCATCCAAGTATTCAACTTTTGCCATAATTGAACTTGTAATGCATGATCTTACATATCCAAAACGACTATCATTTTTCTTTAATATGCAAAGGTCATCACTTGTAACAAAGAAACATTCTTTTTTGGTTAAGAATGAATTGAATATTGATTAAAGTATGTTGGTTAAATTGTAAGTAACTATCCAGAAAAATGTCTATTATTTGGTGTGTATATGTGTATGCTACACACATACTCACACATACTCTCACATGCATGTAAAAGAACTTAAACCGTAAACCACACGTAAAAATTTTAGTACTAAAAAAACTCATATGTTTTGTCAATTTTTTTTGAAATTTTTTGTAGAAAATACTTTCAAATTTTATTGTGAAAAAAAAAATACAGGAAATTGCTACCAATTTTCTTGTAAAATATTTTGTATAAAACACTTTTCGCAACAAATTTTGTAAAAAATACTTGTAAATTTTATAATTTTGTAAGAAATGATTACTCACGAAAAAATTAACTGTCAATTAAAATTATTAAAAAAAATAGCAGAAAAAAGTCTTCTCTTACAAATTTTTTTAACAAATTTGTAAAAAAAATCTAGTGTAATATGAGAATTTCTAATAGTGTTTAACATGATAAAACAAAACATAACAAAGGAGAAACACCTTTTATGAAAAGATGTTATATTCTTTTTTATTTCTAAGAGATAGACAAGCCAAACTCTTTTTTAAATTGAAAAGAAGTATAATAACTCTGGCTAACAAAATATTATCTAAAATGAACATCAGTTATGGACAATTACCATACATTAGGAAGAAAAAAGAATTATAATCTTATAACCACATAGATCAACACTAAACAGCTAACATTGAAATCACAAATATCTTTATACAAATTCAATAGATGAAAAAATCATATCAAAATTTGTAGTGCCTAATTTTATGCAACTTTTATATACTCTAAAAATATTAGATAAATTTAATTTTACATTAATTTTCAAATTTATAAACTAAAACATGATATCAAAATTTGTCTAATTCAAAACCTCATTTCTTCTTTCTTCTGTCTTTAAGAAAAATAAGACAATAGTCCAATATGTTTGTCTACTCTATCAAACCACTCAACTAAATTAGACTAAAATTTTAAAAAAATACTAATTCCAATTTTTAATAAAATTAAGAGACAAAATCATACTTAATCCAAATCAATATCATAAACTACCGTGACCTTTCATCGAGTCCAAGCGTTGCAATCAAATATGCTATATGTTTTAAAATTTGAAGGTTTGGACAGGGTCGATTGACAGTCCTTATTTTTTATTTTTTCGAGAAACAAGAATTCTTGAAGAATGAGAAACCAATAAAGAACAATTGTTGAACTCGCCCACAATCAAAATGGAGCCAGCAGAAAGATATGGGGCTTTTCCCTCTATTCAGATAGTAGTACTATTAATTAATCACAATAGTGCAAGTGAATGGCCTCTGTTTAATCTCAAAAATCTGTTTACTTTGGTGGACAAGTTTAAGTGAACCAAATCCATGTTCATGGGGTCCTCTCTGTTGTTTACGGAACACCATTTTTCAAACGGGCTGCGTGATTGTGCAGCCGTTGGTTCAAAGATAAAGAAACAGAAAGATTCTTGTAGTCGTATTTTTGTTTTACCTGCATTAAGAATTGGTGCACTGCATTTATAAGCCCATTTTATTGGTGAGAGACCAATAATTGCTATTCATCTTCAAGCTACCTCTTCTTTGATCGAATCACACTGTGTGACTTGAAAAATCCCTTTAATGTACCTGTATTCAACATTGAAAAAACAAATAAAAAACCCTTGTTTTGTGTGTTCGTGCATAATATTTTCACCTCCAAACAATTCAAAGTGGAACACTTGCTTTAGCTTAGTGCGTTATAGTGCTATATATCAATCGTTTCGGTTTCATTTAGAACTCAAATAATTCAACAATATAATCGGTGTACAAATTTTGAGAGTTTTAAGTTATAAGAACTATTTTGAGACGATAAATATATGATATTAATAATAATAGTAATAAATAGAAAGATTGGGACTTTTTTTATGTTCACCGAAAGATCTTGCACTGAATCAGTATTTAACTACTGACTAGAGGCATATGAATGAGAATGTGGCTGAAGTAATGAAATAAAAAATTGTGCTGAAAAAGTGCAAAAACAAGTCAAGTCAAAAGCAGCATATCTCAGAGTCCCACCACTTGAAATTGTCACCTTCCGGTCATTACTGTAATCGATAGCCGTCAAAAACAAGTTAACAAATTTTTGAAGCAAATAAATAAAGTTAGGTTTGGAATGGAGAATCTTCCAATTGGTTGGCTCCTAGGAGTTGGGAACCCTCACATTCTTCACCTAAAATATTAGTTAGGGTACGGAGAATAAAGATTAAAGAAATATAATATACAGTACTGTATAAATTAAGGAGACGGGTTAGATTAAAAACTTTATAACTTTAAATTACATTCAAATTTACAGTGGAATACATTGTTGTACTTGTGTTAATAAACAAACGTTAATTCATTAATTACTGTGTTAAAGATTCTTGGCAATGTTACACATTTTTTCCTCTAGAAAAAAATCATACACAAATATAAATTTCTTTTGAGATGAATAATTTAAAAAAAGAGATTGAATTGATTTGGGTGTATTTGAAGGCGAAGTTTATGTTTTTTTTGTCAGAGATTTAGAATTGATAGTGAGTGTATTTAAGAATAAATTTAATAGATAAAAAATTAAGATTACTAAAATGTCCTTAATGTTAAAAATAATATAAAATAATATTTAGATAAGTTGTAATTAATTTTTAAATTTTTTTATGATGAATAAAATTATTAATAATATTTATTAATTGGAAAAAAAATAAATATTAGAATATAATTGATATGAAAAATTAAATATTTTAATTTTCAATATTAAAGCAAAAAAAAATTTAAAGATTTGTAATAGGTTCCATGAGAAGGGAATATGTTAAAATTAGTGGCGGATTTTGATAATAAAATTTTGAATGGGCCAAAATAATGTATTCAAATTTTATATATTTAATTATTGTCATTAATATAAAAAAAGTATATATGATTTAATATTGAAATCTCCTTATATGTTTTTCCGCAGAAAAATAATAGTTTTGAAGTTGTATTTGATATAGAACTCATTTTAATTAAGTTTTTCTAATTTCATCTCTTTTACTATATATTCCCATTTTTTAGAAAGTTTTTTAGAATAAGTTCCAAAGAATTAATATGAAAATTTCTGCCTATAATTCTAAAGAATTAATATGAAACTTACCACTTATTATTCTTTGAATATTAAGAAAGGATTCTCTAATTCAACAATTGAATTATTAATATTATGCTTGAAAACAGGTGAAGAAGAATTTGTATTTTTTTTCATCTTTACAAGTATCTTTCCTTTTATTACTTAAAACCGAACAGACCTATTATTTTATGCTTCATGAATATACCTATTTAAAAAAAATTAAAACTAAAAAATAATTTATCAAAATTTGAGAGACATAATTATTTAAAAAATATATGATAATCAAATCACATTTAAAAAATTGTTATGAAAAAATATATAGTACATAGCTTTTATTTTTATATTCATAAAAAGATAAAAAATACAAAACTCAAAATGAAAAAAAAATATAAAACTAATATTTCCCTATCAAAAGAGAAAAAAAAAAGAGTTACTTTTTTTCTCTCCAAAGAGAACCAATGAGAAATGAGAGGGAGGAGAATGAATTTATGTGTAACTTTCTAATTCTTTTTTAAAACAGAATCGGTGCATCATAGCTCACCACGAGTGAACCCAACCCGGCTCACTTTATGGTGAGCCAGAAATTTTACAACCCAGCTTAACCCACAACGGGTTGGTGGGTTAAGTGGGTTGACCTACCAACCCACATAAAAAAATTATTTATTTATTTATTCTTTAGTATTCAAATATTTAAATAATTTTGTAAGAAACCCAGATGACAATCACAGTAAAATTAAGAACCAACCAATGTCTTCGCCATGCTCACCACCAATATATGGTGGATGAATTGTTTCCAAGAGAGTGTCCATATAGTCCAAAAAAACATGGCTAATATTACACATTTTATGTCATGTTATTCACAAAATATAAATAAAAAAACTACACATTTTTGTCATGCTAATTTAGAAAAATTTGTTTATAAGACGGTTGCTTGAGTAATTTACTATAAAGATTATAGTTAAAGATTAAAGTATCAACGTATATGACTTGAGAATCAAATTAATTAAACATTCAAACTATTCAAATATTATTGAATAACATCCTAGCATTTAAAAGTATGAAAGTATGAACCTATATAATTAGGAGTAATACATCATTATTAAAAAAAATAAAATAAAAATTGTTGGTGGATTAAGTGAGTCAACCCAGCTCGACCCCGTTGAACCTAGGTTAAGTGAGCCAGGTTAAGTTCAATCCATTTCAAAAAAAAAAAAGAAAACTAATTTTTTCTCAACCCAACCTAGTTCAAACTCATGGTGAGCCGAGTTGACTCACAAATTGAAACTCATTTTGACATCTCTAGTTATGAATTAATGGTCGTCAATTGATTTGATACAGTTACTCGTTACTCATATGATTGATACTCATCTCATATGATTCATTACTCTTTGCGTAAATATTTAATTATTTGATTTGTATCTTTTATGGGTTACTATCTATAATTAGGACACACAGAAAAGTTGTTTCTCATTCTCTTATTCTCTATTATTTACTTCTTCTCTCTTTTATTAGTTTTATTTCATAACATATTATTCTTTATTATATTTATTTATTTTATTTATTAATATTAAATATTATATTTTATAAAAAAATAAAAACATTTAAATACAATAAATAATCAAAATTATTTCAAATATCTTAAATTGCTATATTTTTAAATTTCTTCTAAAATAAAATTTCTTAAATAAATTTCTATACTTTTTCTATTTTCAAAACTTTAAGAATTTCAAAATAAAAAATCTATATTTTTAATATATTTTTTTAAATATTTAAAAAAATTCAATACTTTTTTATTTTAAAAATTTCAATTAAAAAATTTAATATTTTGTTATATTTTTAATTTTCGATTTTCATATTTTTTTCTAAATAAAACTTTTTTCTAAACAATTTTTTTTATTTCCATAATTTTAAATATTGTTTTAATATTTTTATCAATTAAAACTTTTTTTTTTAACTAAACATACCTATCACATCATTCACAAACTCTCTTAATATTTTCTTTTATCTATTCACTCACTTTCTCTCACATTCAGTGCCTAATTCAAAACCATGGTTGTGCGTTTTGGAACGTCCCGTAACGTGTCTCTCTTCCCATTTGGATTCTCCCCTACTGCTTTTCCCTTCTCATTTAAAACTTCCACTGTCGCTGCGTTAATCGCCATTCTCACTGGAGTTGGAACTGTCCCCCATAATTGCATTTGGATTAATATTAATCAACAATCTGATTACAACAATTCGTTGTTAATTCCTCTTTTGAACCGATGTTAAAAAAGTTTTATCTCCATCATGCTATTCTATACTATGAAAATGAACATGCATATGCTCTTATTAAACTTTTACTTTAATGAAAAGAAATAACTTCATAATACACAAAATATATACTTTCTTATTGAATATTATAGAGAAAGTATGAGCTCAATGTTTTATGCCCTCGAGACTGCATGAAATATTCCCTTTGTCTTCCCGTAAAAGGCGGCACAAGAAATCACACAGTGAGCACTCCACCAACTTTCAGCTCCCATGGTGTGGCTATTTGTCTCTTTCCCCCAATCTCAATAAAATATAAAATATCTCTCCTTTCTCAACTACTTTTCTATATACTTTTAATGTTTCTAATTTTTTATTAATTATTCTTATTTAAATTTACAGTACTGCCAAAATAACTTCAAAATTTAGAAGAATTATTGTTTAAAATGATAAAAAAAAGAGTATTATTTTGAAATGAAAGCAGTAATAACAGAACCAACTTGGCTTCTTTATATTCTAGAACTTCAACAAAACTATATGTATGACATTTGAATTCGTACAATTTATGGTATATTCCAATTTGCGACTTTATTTATTGAATGAAAAGCCGACATTATACACTTTTTCTAGTTGTCCTTTGTGGTAATGATGATATCAACCACAACAACTTGCTAAGGTTATAAAATTACTGCAAACCCCAAGAAAATAAGAATTGTTTACTGACGGTATATACATTCTATATGGACCAACACGATAGTGCAAAATTACTTATAAATGGAAAATATTCTTCCAACACCTAAAATGTTCATCAACACCTAAAATATGTTTTAAAAAGAATAAAAGTTATAAATTTATAAAATATATAACTCGATAATAAAAATCAATATATATAAAAGAAAAATATATATATTTGAACTTTTTATACGGTTTGACATATTTTTATTTTAATGTTAACTTAAATAATATTATAAAACGCGTTTTGAAACGTTAAATAAATTTAATAAAATTTAGTTAAAAAAACTTCACACATCTTTAAAGTTAAGAGACTAAATTTGATCAAAGTTTGAAAAATAGACTAATTTTAATTTTTATTAAAAATTAGGAACCAAAAATATATGTAATCCTGAATAAATTTTAATATAATTTTTTAATTTTAATATATTTATAAATTTGACATCTTCAAAAATTTTATACTTTGGTATTCCAAAATTATTTTCTAAAAATCTGACATTGTCTTAGATGCAGATATTTTAAGTGTTCATGAATAATTTTCTTATAAATATACTATAATAGTTTTAATTGTTAAAATTATTTCATGGATTTAAATTTACCTCGAACTTTATTTATCTTGTGTTTGGATGAAACATTTCAACAATGCTAAGAAATTGAAATTCATTGTATTTGAGTTACTCGCAATTAAATTCCATTCATTTTCTAAATATCTTGTTTGGATAAAGAAATTAAAATACCTCATATTTAAATTTCTTATTTGGATAAAACAATTGCATTTCTTATGAGATAAAATTTCATTTTAACAATATTTATTTTAGGCTTAATAACGGCTGGTCAGGCCCGTCGAGGTGGTCGGGTTGGTCAGACCTGTTTAGGTCGTCGGGCCAGTCAAGTTTATAGGGTTGGCGAGCTGGTCGGGCTCGTCTAGGTTGTCGGGGGCCTATACGGGTTGTTGGACATGTCCGACACGTCTGGGTTCGAGCCCATGCCACACCTCTAGGTCATCCTGCCTGCCTGGCCCGTGTGGGTCATCGGGCCTGCCCGGACTTTTAGGATCATCAGGCCCGCCTGACACACCTTGGTTGTCTTATCCGTTTTGGTCGTCGAGCCGACCCGTTTGGGTTGTCAAACCCGTCCAACCTGCTTGTGTCGTCGAGCCCGTTCGACCTGTTTGAGTTGTCGGGCCCGCCTGACTTGTTTTTGTCGTCAGGCCAACCCGGTACGTCTGGATCGTCGAGTCCGGCCGACACTCTGGATCGTCCGGCCCGCCTGACCCATATGGGTTAGTCGAGTCATCAGTCAGGCTTGTCGAGTCTTCCTATGGGTTGGGCCAAATTAACAACTCTACCTAAAAGTTTAGAGTGTGAGGTTGAGTGAGAAGAATTTTAAATTTTATCTCAAAGTATTTGAATTTCTACTAATTTAGTTAATTGAAATATATCACAAAAATGCTTGCATTTTAAAATGTTTTTGAATTTTTCTATGAAAACAAAACATTTCACTACAAACAAATCTAAATTCTTCTTAAAAAAAATGAATTATTTGATTACAATACTATATCCAAACACATAATTTTTGCAGATTCAAATTGGTTTTAGTGCATGAGGTTGTCAACTTGAGTGATATTCAGGATTTCGGTTTTCTAATGAATTTGACCTATTCAATTTGCATATAACTTACTATGAGTTCACTCAAATTGTTCAACTGTGAGTCAGTATCCCAGTATCCTTGCATAACAAAAACTAAATATCTTTTTCTTTGCTTAACAATAAAAGAGATAATGTTTGAGAAGTATTAAAAAAAAGACTATAATACTTTAACACTTTTTTATAAAATTCGATAAAATTTACTTTTCAACACATCAAATTTTTTTTAAGTTACATCGATTTTTTTTCATCCATTAATATATTTTCATGTGTATATTGTCAAAAAGTTTATTAACAAACTTTATTAAAAAATAATTTAAAAAAAAAATTGTAAAGTAATAAGTGATGGTTGGAAAGGTATGTGCCTGCGTGCGCACTTCTTCCAAGATGGAGTATTAAAAGCTAAAAGAGTTACTATTATTTGTTAACCTAGGAGTTCAGTGGCATATAGGACCCACTCTCAGCCCTATAAAAAGTCACCATTAGCTTCTTTCCAAACAACTCAATTGCTAGATTCCTTCTTCGTAGCTGAAGTCTAGCACATTATTTTCTCATTATTTCTTCCCAAGAACATATTTGGTTCATGTTTGCTACTTCAGCAACCTAATTAATCTCCTTTCTTTTCAAAAGTAAATCTGTCACCAAATATACATGGCACAAAACAAATTCATTTTCTCTATGATTTTCTTTTCACTCATCATTTTCTGTCAGCGATTCCACTCCACCGAAGGAAGAAACCTAAAACATAACGAAGTCCATAATGACGTGCATGGTGGGATTTCAGCAACAAAAGCAGCTACATTGAAAAACGTGGGCCCACTAACGCCATCAACAATGGCTGGTGCAACTCTGGCGGCACCGCCACCAGGTCGTGACGTTGAGGATTTTAGACCTACGACTCCAGGACACAGCCCTGGTGTAGGACACTCAGTTCACAGCTAGCTTCCACGTGCATGGAGTCATTAACTTCCTATCCCTGCATTCTTTAATCATTCATTAATGTCTTTTATTAGAAACAAGTTGAAGAACAAAAAGGAGTGGTAATAGCCAGTGTAGTCGCGTACTTTTGCCTTTGCAGTGTGTGCTTTAGACTTTTCTCTCATTAAATTCGTGTAGGAAATGTTATAGTGTTGATTCGTTTCAGGTTTGAAAATATTCCTTGTTATGTTGTTCCAGTTTCATGGCTACATTCATTCGTTGTTCACCTTTGTGGCTTTGTTAGATCATAAACCTTTTGTGATTTTCTTTTTCTTAGAACTTATATATATTTCAATGGTGCAAATGGCACGGAAGAAAGAAATATACATTTGTTTAGAAGAAGTAATTCTATAATGATTTTTAATGAAAAATGTGTAGGCATGAAATGATGCACCTAACAATGTATATAAAAAAAATCATATATAAGTAATATCGATTCAACCATATCAAGATATAAAATTACCTGTTTCTAGTTTTATGTAAGAAAAGTAAAATAAAGGTAGAGGAAGATATCGCTTAAGTTTTGCCGTACATTATTTACTATTTTGCACTATAAGAAAATTTTTAAATAATGATTAATTTAAATGGTCAAAAATAATATTTAAAGATTAATTTCTAATTAAAGATGAATTCCTTTAATAACAAAAATTTTGATAACAAATGTTAGTTAGTGAACGATTTAGAGATCGGTTCATAATAAAACTATTTTAGTTAATCATTTAAAAATCAATTAAAATTTTTTGAAACTATTTTAGTTATTAATCATTTTTATTTCGTAGATTGATATCTTAATTAGTCTATATAGTGATTAATTATTTTTTGTCATTAAAATTTGTCATTATTTATAAATTTTTTTTATATATCCAACCCGTTTATTGATGGCAGGCTAGTTCAGCCCGACCTGTTTTTGACGAGTCACAGGCGGGCCAGGTCAAAATGGGTCAGGTTGATCCGTTTTGTCACCTCTAGAAAGAACCTTAAGGGTGTGTTTAAATTGGGAAGAAGATTTAAGGAAGAGTGACTGAATGAATTTGAGAGGATGAAGAGAAGACTGTGATGTTGTTTGAATTAAGAGATTTAAAGGGATGAATGAAGAGAAAGTTTCTATATGATGTGATGTGTATGATAAATTAAAAAAAAAATTAATAAATAAAATTATATAATTATTATTTTTATCCTTAATGATAAAAATGATATAAATTTAAATATAAATAATAAAATTACATAAAATGAATGAAAATTATTAATTATTATTATTCGTACTAATTAATCTTCTTCTTATTATTTATATATTTTTATTAATTTATTATTATATATATAAAATAAAAAATAAAAATCAATTATCCAATAAACGAAGGTATTTCGGTTAAATATCAAGATGAAATGTGTATTCACCCAAATCTCATCTATATGCAAGAATTGTTTATTCTCTCCCTCTCCAAAATCTTCACTCTCAAATTGTCCAAAACCACTGAAACAAACATCCAAAACAATCACAAATTCTCCTGATCAATATTACGATATCCTGAAACAAACAGACCTAAATTATGTGGGATCGCGGGTGTATAAGTCACATTTAAAAGATATACTTATAGTTTTTTAACAAAGAAATTTACAGTGGTATGCAGCCTTTTTAAACTTTAACGTCTTCACTTTATCCAAAAAATTTAATACACACTAATCAAGATATAATAGGCAATTAACATATATATAATCTCAATTAACTTAATTTAAAAATTTTAAGGATACGTAAAATTATTTTTAATATTTTTATTAAATAAATATTTCTATTAATGTCAACACATTTATTTTATTTATTTTTAATTTTTAAATTTGTTAGGATCAATTTAACAAACATTAATTAAAATAGATAAATAACATCATTTTAGCGAGGGTAAATTAAAATAAATATTAAAAAGTAAATAAGATTAACCTTATTTAATTGTAATATTTATATTTGTTTAAATTAGTATTAAATTAATAAACATTAATTAATATAAAAATTAAAAGTAAATAAGTTAATATCAGAGTTTATGGGCTTAGTTACTTAGTATCGGCTTAGTAATCCTCTCAGTTAAACCTAAAATAGAGAAAGTGTTTATCAACTTATGAGTTATCTCCAACTCAAACCTATATATCAGGTATAAAATCATTCATCCCCAACTCACTGTGTTTTTATCACGGATGAGTCGAAGATTTTAATCATGTTGTTTCATCTTAAATTCAGGTTATAATTTGTGATTTAGATGTATATATTGTGAGTGATTTCTTTATCCTTATCTCGCTTTGATTAAGTGAATAATTGATTTGAAATTGTTGAAAATGTTAAGTTCTGTCTTAAGTCTATATCCCTAAAACCACAGTTCTATTAATGTTCTGAGTCTTCTATTGTGTAAGACATATGAACATGTTTACCTAACGATCATAAGCAAACCACTATCAAAAAGTACTCATATATACACAAACGTGCATTATTATACTATACTATGCATGTGCATTTACAAACGTACGCACAATGACACAGTCAACTCAAAAAATCAGGACTCTGCAATATTTCTTTATGAGCGACACACAGTGCTTATGCACTGCACAAAGTAGTATTTCTGCACTGCACACATAATAGTATTTCTCCACTGCACTGTAGTGTTAATACTATGACCCATTAAACACTTGATAGAAATATGATTGAGTTATATGGTGAAAGTAATAAATTAGAAGAAAAAAAAAAGAATACTTAGTTGAGGCGTCTAAGGAATTGGTTAAAAATTATTCACTCTAACTAATTACTATTTTAATCCCTAAAAAATATAAATACTTTCTATTTTTAGTATAACTATACTTTCCATTTGTAGGCTTTAAGTAATGACATAAAGAGAAGAGATGGTTTCTAAAAGTAGCAATTTTATTAATTTTCATTTTGAGTCACTACATTGTAAATGGAGCAAACGCAAACTAGCATTGAGAACGATACATAACATACCTGTTGAAGCCAACCAATGATAAACTAAGCTCATGCAACATGCATGATTATTGGCAACTGACATGCAATGCATGAATAATACAGAAGCTGAAATATGGAATGAAACTTAGGACAACAATATAGGTTCATGTGCAACTGAACTAGTGTTGGAAACCTATAAAGGAATTGTTTATTTACATTGTTAATTTACTGTCCCATTTGGTTGTGCTGAGCATGCCCAACACCTGGACTGTGACCAGGGTTTGTAGGCTTGAAACCACTTTCTGTGCCTTCAGTAACGTGAACCATAACATCAGGGCTTTGAACTTCTACAGTTGCTTTCATATCTTTATCTTCTGTCGCAAATTTTCGGTGACCTACACCAGGACTGCTCCCTGGTGTTGTGGGTCGGAAGGCATTTGTGTCTCCAAAACCTTCAACGTCTTGTTTTGATATCACGAATGAGTCAACTTTCTTATTCTCTGATGATGGAGCAGGAACATTAGCACTGGTATCCTTCTTTAACGAATAATGTTGGTTCAATGGTTTTATTTCCCTGCAATGAGTTAGAAGGGAACCATTGAAGGCAATTAGTACCAGAAAAATCACAACACATTTTGGCTTTATATCAAATGTAGCCATATGGAAGACTTAAGAGAGAATAATGAAAGGGAAATTGACGAAGTTGGAAAAGATTTAGGAAGCAAATGTGAGAAGGAAGATGATATGAAGTTGGGAGGGTGTTGGGGTATTTATAATGATGTTGAGTGTGTAGACATTCTCACTGCGTTGATTTGACCAATTATGTGGTGTGTATAATATTTAAATGTAGTGCTTATATATGTCAAATAGTTTTTATTCTATGGCTCCTAGCTCTCGGGTGGCCGAACATGTTCTTTCTGTACATATGGGGTTCATAATCTTCTGTAGATTATAGATAATTTCAACTTCACTGATACATGTCTCTTTTGATAGCCATCTCTTGTTCTTCTGCCGATTATCTAAATTATTAGAGCTTAATTGTTCAGAATCCTAAGATTTTGTTATGCAATGCTAGATTTTGCTTTTTTAATAAACTTTGTATATATTTTCTGTAAAAGACCATATCATAGGTGCTTTATTAATATTTAAAGTTAACCCACTTCCTCTAACTTCTTGCATCAAGTGTAACATGAATAAGATAACTTGGATCAATCTAGGATACTTGTAAATTTATCCGAAGTAACTCTTATCCTCAAGTTTATGTTAGCCATCAAAATTAAATTCTTATCCTCGTAAAATTTTTAATTATGGTTTAAATTAAAAGCAAAACTATGTTTGGTTGGATCAAATCTCCAAATTTATTAAGTATAATTATCTTAGAAATACTGGGCTTCCTACTTTTCGGTTTGTATGATTTCTTTCTTGCCATGTCTTTTGGTCTCATCCTAGGCTTTAATGTTCATTTTAATATGCTATAATAAACGGATCTTATGATGTCAAATGTCCAGCGTAAAGAGCATTCTTATGTAAGTCAACCTTTCGTTAAAAAAAACATAACTAAAGATTCGCATATTATACGAAAATTTTCTTGTAAATTTTTTAAAATAATTTGCAAATATAAATTTTTTTCTACTATTTTTTTAATAATTTTAATTGGTAGGCAATTACTTGAGTAATTACTTCCTACAAAATTATAAAATTTGTTAGTATTTCCTACAAAATTTGTTGTCAAAAATGTTTTATACAAAATATTTTACAAAAAAAATTAATAAAAATTTCTTACAAATTATTTTTTCATAACAAAATTTATAAGTATTTGTATGAGTATTTTTAGTAGTGAAAGTTTATAGTCATAAGACTTCAACCGGGAAATTGTTAGTCAAACTAATTAATTCAATAATATATGTATATATTCTTTGAGGAATAAATTTTACGTATTTATTTTTAAAAATTAGTTCAATGTGTATTATTTAGCAAAATATTACTTAAATTTTACTAACAATTTTGAGTCTCAATTAATTTATATATATATATATATATATATAAATATTTATATATATATATATATATATATATATATATATATATATAT
>Ga0214545_1000944_pt1 | contig 51328 bp, 25 predicted proteins | sample CNSS4metaG_FD_160064 | JGI IMG/M metagenome (GOLD analysis project Ga0214545, IMG submission 160064) | Root nodule microbial communities from cowpea collected in UCLA plant growth center, Los Angeles, California, USA - CNSS4 | ecosystem: Host-associated > Plants > Roots > Nodule | place: USA... | reverse complement strand
AAAAAAATATATATATATATATATATATATATATATATATATATATATATATATATATATATATATATACACACACACATTAACAAATAATAAATTAATTTAATTTTTTTTTAATTTTTTTATTTGAATGATTTATTTTGTAATATAAAAGCATGTCTTAATAAATATTAAATTAATATATTAAAATTATTTTATTTTATTTTATTTTATTTATCATTCATTTATTTCTTTTATTATAATATCGAGACATATATTAATGAAATAATACTAGTATAATTATTAACATATTATAAATTACATTTATAATTTAGTTAATTATATAAATTTTAAAATGATAAAACATTTAAAATTAATGTATTAAGTTTTATAACATTATGTTAGAAATACTTTATTTTTATTATTATTATTATTATTATTATTATTATTATTTATATACATAATCAATTATGCTAAAAAAAGTACAATGTATTATTATTCACTCTGTTCATAATTGTTTAAAGAGTCCAAAAATATTATTAACTATCTTTCTTTTTTGTTTTCCGTAGTTCATGTTTAGTTTTTTCTACTTTCACTGCTCTTTGTATCCTCATAGACTATTTTACTTGATTTTGTATAAAGATGGTGAAACAATATTCAAAATGTTCAACACATGTAGATTTTAGGATTATAAATTATTAATTATAAGCAGTAGTTGTTAATAATCTATAAGCAGTAATTGTTCCTGATATTTTTGTAATCAACTTAACTGTGATATTTGGTTACTAATTATGTAAAGAACTACCATGTCAAACGTGTTAATGTTTCAATCAAAATTAAAATTTTATGTATAGAGACAACAGACATTTGAATATTTGGGTTTTAGTGTCTTAAAATAATATCGTTGCTATGGTATATTTATCACTTAGTTTTATCTTAATAATTTTAATAAATAATTAACAAGTTAAAGTGAACTCTACTAGTTATATTGAAAAAATTATTATATATAATAATAATAATAATAATAATAATAATATAAATGAGTATAAGTTTTATACGGAAGAAAAATGAGAAACAAAAACATGTAAACATATATTGCTTTAAAATTTCAAGTTAAAAATGAATTGAATTCATATTTTATTAATGTTATTTTTAAGTTAAATTAAAAAATACAAAAATTATGACCTAGATACACGTGGATTTCAAACATAAAAAAGATATAGTCTTATTACACAAATCATAATTTGAATTTCTCAGAATTAAAAATTTGAATTCCCGTCAAAACAAATGTTCATATATAATAGTATAAAAAGAAGATTCTTCTTTTTGTGTCCACATTTTAAAATACTGATTTTACCCTTTAAAATATAATTATTTATTAAATTTTTTAAAATTGACGATTACTTTTACAAATTTTTTATAAAATCGTTTATCTCTACTTCTTTTCTTCTTTATTTATTAATGATTATTCTCTCATATTTTCTAATATATTTCACTTTATTTTTAATATAATTTTATTTTATATATTAACTTAATAATCTTACAATATATCACATATTATAATATATAATATATTAACTTAATAACCTACTGATATAAAATAAATACACACAGGTGCGATATAAAATGAATACATACAGGTACGATAGCGCCTGTATTTACTCTAGCACGTGTAATTTGAATCCTACTACAAGCAAAATTCATGGTGTAAAGACATTGATAAATTTTATCATATAGTTGCCCCAAAAAAATGAATTAATTCGTTCAAGCTATTTTTCTTGTGTTGTTATTCAGGAAGCATATTATAAACTTAAACCTATAAAATTAGATTGTATATATTTAGATTTATTTGTACACTATATTTTAATTATATTTATTGTTGTTGTTGGCCTAGACTTTTCAACTAGAACTACCATAATTTTAGACCTAATAGCCCGTCTCTACTTATAATGACCTAAATTCGGAGGGGAAAAAATCTAATTTTTTCAATTTATTGAAAAAAACTTAAACGAAAATTTTCCCAGTAAATTTTAATCAAACCATAAAACTATAAACTTGAGTCAAACCAACAAAACTAGAATATTATCTGTATTTAGATTTATTTATACAATAGTATTTAATTATATTTATTGTTGGTGTTGGCATGGACTTTAAAACTAGAACTACCATAATTTTAAACCTAATAATAGTCCTTAGTCAGTCTCTTACAATTACAAAATTTTGAAGCATTTTGAATTTATTGAAAAAATTAAACGACCGTAGATTTGAAGATTTTAAGAAAGATGGTGAATAATAAAAGACAAAAGCATAGGAAAATACGAGAAAAAGAAATATCCATCAGAGGAAGTAAAGACGCAACGAGAAACCGTACATGACGACAGGGAGCAACGGACTGTCCCGATAGTGCCTCTGTCCAATCGAAGCTCGACAACGTTTTGACGAAACCACTCTGGTTTTTGAAAACCACCTTCCCATCAGGTTTTTTCCCACTTTCACTTTTTCTTTTCTTTTCCTCGAATATAATAATAATAGCCAATGATTTTCCCTCTGTCTAATTTTTATCTTATGTTTTAAATTACAATTTAAAAAAAAAAAAAAAAAAGAAAGAAGAAGAATGAATCACAGGGAGACTCGTGGTCAAGGCTCATATGTTAAATGTTCGTCTCCCCACACACACACACCACATACCTCTCACGTACGTGAATAAAGATGTTGATAGCATATTATAAATCACAGAATTCCACACGCAGAAACAAGAACACCGAGAGAGAACCATAGAGAAAAAACTTACCGATAGAGGGAAATCGAAGGGTGCTGTGCTGCTACGTCGTTTTTCTTGCGATCTGTTATTTGATGACTGGAATTGGTGTGGGAATTGTGTTGTTGGTGTGGTGGTGGTGATCGAGAGAGAGAGAGGGTAAAAAAAGCAGCAAAGTTTTGGAAGTAAGTGTTTGTGTGGTGGTAGAGTATGGGGAGAGGAAGGGTGCAGTTGAAGAGGATCGAGAACAAGATCAATAGGCAAGTCACGTTCTCAAAGAGAAGGTCTGGTTTGCTCAAGAAAGCTCATGAGATCTCTGTGCTTTGTGATGCTGAAGTCGCCCTCATAGTTTTCTCCACCAAAGGCAAACTCTTTGAGTACTCCAGCGATCCATGGTATGTGTGTGTGTTCTTTAACCTCACGTACCTTCAACCCTTTTTCATTTCTCTTACTATAATCTTTGCTTATGGATCTCTGTGATATATATGTTATGCCTCTTCTTGATGATTCTTTTATCCCCTTTCTGGTAAATGCTATTCTTCTGGTTTATTACTTTCTAATCCCCCTTTTGGTTTACCAGTAATTAGCCCTGTGATTAGATTAGACACTCAATTCTCAAGTTTTCATTTTGGTAAAACCCATTTCTCAGATTTTCATTATGGTATGATTATCTAGAACTAGCTATATGTTTATTTTTGTGGTTTGATGATTGGTTTTCTTTGACTGGAAAAAGAGTGTCATCATCATCATCATAATCATAATCATCATGCAGTAGCATATATATATACTTTTATTTTACTGTGTAGCGTAAGTTATTTAGCATGAGTTTATTACTATTACGGAGTAGTAGTTTGTGTGGTGTAAGTGAGAATTACATCACTCTCTCCGCATGGCCATATAAAGCGTACGTGATTCGCTATTTGAAAGAAGCAGCCTGATCTGACAAACTCAGCCTCAGACACAAATACGAGAAAGGAGGAACCACAAAAGTGACCGATCACTGTGACACTAGGGTCATCAAAACGCACACACACACAAAACAAACATAAAAATATATGTATAAGCAATTCGATTTTAAAATGGTGCTTCCTCCTAAAATTCAATATCACACTCGAGTGTGCACAACTTTTTACCTTGCTACCTAGTGCAGCAGGTTATAATCCTCTAGCCCGTACCCTTGTCGAATTTGTTACATATCATACGTTTGTTATAACCTGGTTCCTCTCTGGTCCCCAAAGAAGATTTTACTGACATTTTTTTTTCCAGATGAATTAATATAGGTGTAGTGTGGATCCTAGTTAGGTAGACTTCAGTAACACAGAAGTCTATATATGTAGTCCTATTTGCTATTGAATTTTTTTTTTGTTTGCATAACATGGAGCATACACAAAATAAAATAAACTGTGCAGTTGTAGTCATTTTTGGTGTATATGATGTTTTGTAACTTACATTTTGAGTTAGAAAACAAAACTTAGCTGAAGCTCACAACTTGTGCTATATTTTGTGTTTGGATTAGAAACATTAGATTTAAGGCCTTGTACATAAATAAAATTATCAGATCTCTTAGATGAAAGGTTCCTATATAGTTTCAATGGTAGTGTTACTATGAAATCAAATTTTTATGTTGTAGTAATAGTTTTGTTGTGTTCATTTTGGATAAATATGTTGTTGCCACGCCTTTTTTTTTCTTTTTTTTATGTAGGACTGAAATCAGTGTCAGAATGTTTTTTAAAACCTTGTATGTGATGTACAAATCTTACCTATATATGGGTCCTTCAAGCGAGGGCTTGTTTAGATTTTATCTTTGATTAAGTGCAACTTGGTCGTTTACCAACATTATCTGAATCATTGTTGATATAATGGGAAAGGAAAGAAAAAAAATATATACAAATTTTGATTAGATGACTTTCTAAGTGAAAACCAAGATACATGTCATTTGATTTTTTCACCAACAGGAAACAAGTATTCCATTTCATATTGTTTATAAAATAATAGAATGAGTAATAACTTTTTAATTGTCATATCTTTATTTTAAATATTAAAACACTACTGATTAAGATAAAACTTAAGAAGATAAAATAGTCATTTTTTTTTTGTTTATTACTTTTTTCAGCAAGTAAATCTTAAATGTAAAGAAAAGAAAATTGAAACTAAATATGAAACATAATAGATTATGATCTATTTTTCTTCATTATATTTATTTCTATTTTTACGTGAAAGAATATTTCCTCCTCTCCATTTTTACCATTAAGCTAAAAAATTCAAATATAGTCTAAAGTTTGGAAGATGAAAAAGGTATTCAACATAATGAGATGATATTTAGCCATGTTCTTACTAGCTTGGTTAGTATTTTGGATCTTACGAAAATTATGGTCTTTATTATAGATTTCTTCTGACAAATGTGGATTCTTGTTCTTGTCCTGTACTTAAATGGACGCAAAAGCAAATTTGTATGCTATAAACATGATAAAGACCTTTTATATAAGGTTGGAGAATTCATTGTCCCATCTCATAATGTTATTTTGTTTTGTTTAATTAAATATATATATATATATATATATATATATATATATATATATATATATATATATATATATATATATATATATATAGTTAGAACACACCCAAATTTCCCAAACCACCATGGGTTAAATACAAGTATTGAAAAATGTGATTTGATGAACGATCCTGGTTGGTACAATTTTCTTAAGACAAAGTTTGAATCTTTTACATGTTAATGGAATATGAAGTTCTTATTACTTTTCTGTGTCAACAGTATGGAAAGAATTCTTGAACGGTATGAGAGGTATTCATATGCTGAGAGGCAGCTTGTTGTAAGTGATCAGCCACAAAGTGTAAGCTATCTAACCTTATAATAATAACATAACCTCATTTTATTGATTCAATTTTAATTGATGATAATCTAAGATCAGAAAATTAAGGCTTAAATCCTTTTTTATCCTTTAGTTTCCCGATGTACAATTTTGATCCCTTTAAAATCTTAATTACAGAATTGGTATATATGTTTTATAAAATTAAGTACTTCAATTACCTCACTATTTTAAGGAGGACATGTTAACATCTTTTTATGAACAATTAAAAAAGATATGTTAATGGTAGATTAAAAGTTTAATTTTTAAAAACAAGAAAACTAAATATACAGCTAAAACTCTATAAGCATTGAAAGTATAGTCAAAAGTAGATTAAAATTTTTTATAGGAATTTAGAAAACTACATGATCAAAAGTAGATTTAAGCTAAAAATTCATTGATTATAATTTGATATCTTCCCTTTCTTTCTCTAAACCCAGCGTAGGATTTTTTATTTTTTTTTATCGATTTTACTTACTAAACAACTGATTTTTTTAATTGTATATCTGTTCATCAATTTTGTTTCAAGGGGAAATTTCAACTTACGAAATTCATGTATTTCCTTGTTTTTATCAGTCAGAAATAAAGTAGATATATCTTTTGCAACTTGACCTTGCTACACAGAACATTGCAAGAATCAGATAACACTAACTTTATTATAAACAATGCTAGGAAAATTGGACTCTAGAACATGCAAAGCTCAAAGCAAGGTTGGAAGTTCTACAGAAAAATCAAAGGTACTGAGATAGTTGGAGCAAGGGCTTTTGCGTTTTGTAATCACTAAAATATAAAACAGTAGAATTGTGTAATGGTTTTGCAGGAATTTTATGGGACAAGATTTGGATGGTCTAAGTATCAAAGAGCTTCAGAATTTGGAGCATCAGCTTGATAGTGCTCTCAAACACATTAGATCACGGAAGGTAAAATCATGCAGTAGTAGCATTTTTGTGATAAAGTTTGAACTGAATATGCTATATAGTTTTTCTAACTAGTTAATTATATAATTTGCAGAACCAACTCATGTATGAATCTATTTCAGAGCTTAATAAAAAGGTGAGTTTTCTTGTTTTCATCTTTTTCTTAAGTATATGTTGCAAAATAACCATTGCTCAACGAATCAACAAAAGGTGGAAAACTATTTCTGAAGAAGTTCACTCATGGTTATTTAATAGTCCCATATAAAAGAAGCATATGTTAATATATACATATTTAGTAGTGACATAAGCAACATAAATTTGGCTTTCTGCTGTTATTCCTCGCTCAACAACAACATTGTATTTGTTGTAAAACTCCATCTTTGTGGACATGTTTACGTTGAAAAACACAAATGTTACTTTCTCTCCGGAAGCATCAAACAATAAATCATAGGCTTTCCCTTTTATCTTTCCTTAAATTTTCCTTCCCTTAATTGTATTGTATTGGTAGTAATGATCCAATACAATATTTGTTTGACACTATAGATATTGACCCACCAAAAACAATTTTCCACATTGATTGGAAGAAAGGACAAATAAAGACCAAATGTTTAGTTGTTTCTTATTCCATCCGAATACACATACCTAATATCGTGTCTATTTGCCAACACCCCTTCTTACGAGATTGTCTTTAGTATGGTCTATTTCAAGATATCCTCTAATTAAAGAATGCTGCATTTGGTGGGACATCAACACTCCAGTAGTTCTTGTAGACTTGTCCCAATTGGCTATTAAAATTCAAATCTTGTTGAAAAATAGACAAATTTTACTGTGTATGTTCCACTAGGATCATGTTTCCACACCCACCTATTGTCTTTTAGTCCTTACATTTTGTAAGTAATTGCATCTTCTTTAATAATTCCTCCGCTCAAACAAAGAGTTCTTTATGTTTTTTGGTAGAGTTGTTAATACTGAACTTAGCAAAGAGAGAGACTTGTAGCAGAAAACAATTTACGTATCTAGGAGACCTTTTTTGTAGCATTTTTTAATAAACTAAAGGGAAGAGCAAAGTATTATCATTCAACAGTTAAGCATCAATTTGCACTGTTTTATTATCCAATTAAGCAAAGTATAACCAAAAGAGATGGATCTATCTCTTTTGGTATTACCTTTTGCAATCTCCTAGCGAAAACTTTTTCCACTGAATTGAAAAAAGTTGCATAAGAATTAACATGGAACTATGTTTCAAGTCATTCATTCATTTCAAGTCTTGATATTGTAAATTTTGTACTTATTTTTGTTAGAAATTTAAGTATAAATCTAAGTCTTACATTGACTAAAAATAAGAAAGTAGAACACTATATAAGAATAAAAACTCATAAATCTATTGTCTTAAAGTTTTAGGTTAAGAATGATGTCAATGCTTTATTTGATTGAACTCAAGTCTAATTGATATTGTAAAATGTAACTTCAATTATTACAATAATTAATTGTACTGAAAAGAATTAATTTTCTAACTAACATAACCGTGATATTTTTGAATCTATTGTACACATGGATGGATTTAACTTGGTTAGGTTCAAATGTTGTAGGATAAGGCCCTACAAGAGCAAAACAACACTCTCGCAAAGAAGGTACGGAATTAACGTTGATCATTTACTTCTGGTGATGAAACTCTTGTTGAATGTATCTGAGTATTATATTATTTATATCACTACATTGATTTGAGTGAAAACCAGATAAAGGAGAAAGAGAAGGCACTAGCAGCACAACAAGCGCAGTTTGAGCGACAAGCTGATGAAATGGATCTAGCCTCCTCTGTCCTCGTACCTCAACCATTGGAGACTTCCAATATTAGGTTTGTATATCAAATTTCAAAGTTTAACTAGTAAGATTATTTCTAAAATACCATTCATTTTATTGATGCTACTTATATAAATTTTAAAGGGTAATTTAGAAAATAAGTGTACTTTTAAATAATTTGTTGAGTAGACACCATCTTCTCATGTATTGTTTCACCTTAGATCCAATTTAAATCAATAGTGATAAAATTTGAATTTTCTACATAGGTTTTAGTGTTGTTCTTATAATATATCTTTAAAATATACTAATGTATACTGATCTTGATGTTTTAAAATATATGGTTAAATATATTTTTAGTTTTTAAATTTATTTACGAAATTAAAATTTGTTAATGTCTCAAACTTTGATACATGTTAAACGGTATTTCAAGTAGCATTTGAGCTGCAACGTGGTAAATTCTGTAAATAACTCAAATACGAATCTGAAACTTCATTTAACAAAAAAAAAAAAACTTAATATTATTGGGTTAAAATGATTATATTTATTCAATCTTAAAGTTTGAAAACAAAAATGTATCAAAGTTTGAAACAAGAACGAATTTCAATTTTACATTTAACTTTTAAAACTAAAAATATATTTAACCCTAAAATATATTAAAAACTTTTTTAATATATCATCAAGAGTGTATTTTAAAAACTCCTTAAGAAGAATGCAACAAAATCAGAAAAGAACCTGAACTCGAAAGTGATGCTAATTAAATAGGGTATTTGATGCAGAGGGTCCTCACAAGTAGGAGGTGATGTAGGAGATAATGATGGAATTGTAACTCCAACTCGAGCAAATGCCATTCTTCCACCGTGGATGCTTCGTCCTACAAATGAATAGAAGAGTATTAATAACATAAGAAAATGAAATATGAATATGGCAAATACAAAGCTTACCTTATTATAAGATGTGTGTTGATATGTGAACAACACCCGATGAATTCAGTTGGAATGTCATCGGTATGTAATATGTCTATGAATACAACATTTCAAGGATGCTCAGTAAATTATTATATGGTATGGCCTGTCTAGATACAGGCCTACAATACATATATAGTGGCAATTATGAATCTGTGCTTCTCACAAAAAGTTTAAGTTTCGACCTTTCTTTTGGATCAAAATATAGGATAATTAAAATAAATTATTTCAACTAGAAGATAAATAAATTTTTTTATAGGATTATTCTTGTTTAGGAAAACGATGCATTAAATCTAACATTAAAGAAATAAAAGTTAAATTCATTATACAAAGTAAATTTACTAAAAATGTTTTATTGTTTTTTCTAAAGATAGTATTTGGTTTAGAGTATAAAATAAATAAATTCCATGATATTTAAAATGAAAATTGAGCAAAAATAATAATGAATTGCATTTTATATATATATATATATATATTATTTTTAAGTTCATTGATTTAATGAGATGTCAAAGGAGAATAAAAACGATAATCTTAAATAAAAATGATGAAAATAATATTGGATAAAAAGTTATAATGGATAATCAAGGTATAATTCTTTCTACTTAAAAAAGTAACAACGCAATGATTAGGATTTGATTTTAATTTGATTCACCAGGTGTATGCATAGGACAATTAATGTCATCTATAAGAATTTCTCACTTTGTCCCTTTGGAACAATTAATGTCACCTATAACAATATTTACAAATATTTTTTAACACTAAGTCACTTCTAACTTTCTTAAGTATGTGATGTCACTAATGACTTGGAGATCTAAGTGTAAACATTGATAATGAGTTGATGATCAACAATCAAAATTATATCTCATGATACAGTACGTCTAATTCTTATGTTAACATCTTATAGACTTCATCTTATCTTTGCATAACATCTAGTCTCTACTTAGTGTTAGTCTAGTCTTTGGACACAACTACTCCTGGCTAAACAACTTTTTTACACATAGGGTATGATATAAAAGTTCACAAGTTGTTAAATAAAAGAGGGTAATATCCTAAGATAAATATAAGATGATAAACACTCTTTTAGATTACTCAAAAACACAAATAGTATTTTAGTCACACACAAAAGACTAAGGACTATTTAAGAGTTTTATGTTCTTGTGATTGTTGTAGATGTGTTTTCCATTCTTTCTTCATTAAAGAGATTTTCTTTAAAACAAATTGAGAAAGAAAATAGTTATTGCAAATTCTTTCGAATCGTTGTGAGATAAACACTAACACAAAAATTTAGTTTTCAATGTCACTGAATTTATGTCTAACATATGGCCAACAAATGTAAAAAAAAATGCACAGTTTGCATTTTTGTAAATAAATGATAAATATTTACGTTTGACCTGTAAAGGACAGACGTAAAATATGATTTTTATGTTTGACCCTTACAAGACAAACATAAATTTATATCTGGCAACAAATAGACGTAAATTTACGTTTGCTCTATAAAGGTGAGACATAAAATCCCTCTTTTACATTTGTCCTTTATAGATCAAATGTAAATTTGTTTAAAAGAACTTTCAGCATCTTTTCTCCCTAACTTTTCTCCTTGCACGAAGCTCTCTCTCGATGCCAACAAAGCTTTTTTGCGAGTTAGGGCTTCCATTGGTGATCAAAATTCATGTTTTTAGCCATTCTCGTTTGTGGTTCATTGGAAAACATACTTCCCTCCGATTATTTTTTGCATTGAGGTTAAGTTCATATACTTCTTGCCAGTCTATGCACGTGACTATTTTGTGGGAACTCAATCATAGTTATGCATGAATGACCTCCTTGTTTGTCTTGAATGTGAGTTTAATGATTTTGGACAATGATGACATTGTTTTGGCCAATGACGACAGTGATGTCTAGTGAAGAAATGTCAAGGAGGTGGCAGAGGGAGGGTGTGAGGCTGAGTTAAGGATCTTCGTTTCAGTTCGTAAAGTTTGGAAATGACGATGATGATTGTCACTTTAAAGTTGTGAAGAAGGACAAAGCACTTGGCGAGCTCAATGGTTAGGATGAGATGGCCCAGACCTAGACTTGAAACGAGAACCATGTGTGTGGGTTTTTGCATCTCCATGAAGAGATTCTGAGTAGCATTGAAAAAAAAACTCTAAAATGTATGTTTGTTCTCTCTTCAAGAGACGTAAATTTACATTTGTTATACCTTCAACAAACGTAAATTTTTGTCGGAGATTTTAAGACGTAAATTTATGTCGAGGATTTAACAAACATAAATTTATGTCTCCTAAAATTATGTCTGACCTACAACAGACGTAAAAAACCTAAAATAACAGACATATGAAGTCTTTTTTGTGTTAGTGAAACTAAAGTTTTTCTTTTTCTACTAATGTATGACCACACTTGGAGCTTAGTGACTCATTCATGTTCACATTTCTTCTTTAAGCAACACTTTAATACACATAACACTTATTAGGCCTAGGTAAGATAACCTTTTCCTAAATAGAGAAAATGAGGGAAACATGGATGATGAGAACCTTAATTCATTATTGTTTTGTGTTTTCTTTTATTAGTATTTTGTATTTAGGGTTTAACCTTGCTTAGTGGGACTTTCTTTTAGGTCAATTGACCTTCCATTATAAATAGGGAGTTGACCTTCATTATAAAGGGAGATTTAGAATATACATGGAGAGACATTGTTTAGTGATTCTCTTGTATACGTGCGTGTGTTTTATCTTGAACATGTGGCTCAAGTGGCAACTCCTCCACTTATCTCATTGGTTCTATTGAGTGGCGTGGAGAGAAGCATAAATTCCATTTCTTTGTGGCTTTCGTTCACTTATCTCACGAGTATGGTGAGTGGTGTGATGGTGAAGCTCTCACTTATCTTAATTGATCAATTAAGTGGCATGAAGAGTATCGTGTATCCACTTATCTTGGCGAGCACCCTAAGTGGCGAGGCAACTTCCATCTTCATTTTTCATTCCACAATTCATCCTTAATCGTGTCCTTCATCTTCCACTTAGCATAGTGTTTTCAGTTCAATAAGACATTTCATCGAACAAGTTATGTGTGTGTTGTCTTTCCTTGAAGCAGCTTGTATCAGAAAAATAAGACGATGCATGGCTGAAAGTCTTTTTAGAACAGTCTTCCTGATACACTACAGGCAAAAGTTGACTACCTTATGTTTAAAAGACACAATTATGGATGAAGTCTAATAAGCACATCTAGCCTAAACATCGTCTCTAGCAAAGGCTTTCAAATCATTGTCTACCTTGTCTTTACTTCATTAACTTTGGCTTTAGCTTATGCTTTTGTTGCTACCTTGGTTTTAGGTTATGCTTGAACATGTTTAACATTCAAATGAGCTTAATACCTTCAAGTTGATAATCTCCTAGGCACAAATCTTCCCAACCTTTTTATGGAAATCAAGGAGGATGTCTTGAACAAAGGTTTTGGTGAGAGCAAAGAAACCTTTTAATGGTAGCTATGTTGGGATATGTAAAACCTTAGAAAATGGTGTTTTAGAAGTGATAGTGGTTTAAAGATAGTGAGACTCAATTATATTAATATTAAAAGGTTTTAGTATAAATAGTTTTGTTATGAACAAATTTCATTATTTTAAAACACACCATGTCTATAGAAACCACTTTTCTAGAATTATCTAACTTCTCTCTAGGAGTTCTCGTTCTTTATTCACCTAATTGCAGATCTGAGATAGTAGGAGTGATCCTAGTGGCAAACTCTTCAATTTTGACCGATTAGTTTCTCCATCCGCATAAGTTAAGTTTCAGTCATTTTTTAGTCTTCTTTTGTTTATGTTTCATATGAGGCTTTTTCTGCTTGCATATGAGGTTTTCATCTTCTATATGAGTCTCTACTAATCAATAGTGATCATAACGGTATGTCTTGATCGCTCTTGTGATGTTTCTTTTCGTAGATAGAGCATCCCGTGGAGATAAAAGTGTTTTGGTGTTCTTAGAGTTGTTTGTGTATGTGGAGTACTTTATCAGGTAAGGGAAGCTAGTCCGAGTTCTTTAAATTTGGTGTTCTTTATTGTAATCTAAATAATGTATATGCGTGGTTAAAAATCTAATATCGTGTGCTATCGTGTTTGAATTTGTGATTGGGTGTGTTGAATTGATGAGTTATATGTTGAACTGTTTGATATTTGATTTGTGTTTGGTCTTAATTTGGGGAAAAGTCTGAATATGTATTTTGAGTGTTTGGGTATCAATTATTAACTCTCTAAAACCACTTGCAATCAATAAAACTAAGGGAAAGATGCCTAATTAGTCAATTGCACAAGATCAAGTTCCCCCAAATTGTTGTTTTTGATACACCATCGGGTGACATTACAATGTTGTCAAGCACTAGGCCATTGACTTGGTGTCCTTGGACGCTTCTGTTGGGTTGTCGGGCGCTACTATTGGATCGTCGGGGGCTAGAAGTCAATGGGTTACGGGGGCTGGGCGTCGGACACCACCCTATTTATCCAGTATGCGTTCTCTTGGTAAAATGCAAATTCTCACTTCGTTAACTATCAGATCGAGTTGAAATTTTGACAACTGATCCTAGACACGTGATTCTTCATTCTGACCAATGGAATCTTTGTTTTAAAGTCTGTGGTTAGAGAAATAATTTTCATCGTTTGGATGTACTTTATATATAACTCCATTTGTCTTCTTTTGCCTGTTTTTCCTGTTTAGCTGTTTTTTAATGTTCTATGATTGTTCTAAGTATGCTTATGATGTAGACTATTATTAATGGAAAAGATAATATGATTACGTATATGTATAATGTTTATTATTATTAATTGAAATGATGATGTGGTTGTGTACATGATGATTATGATGTTTAAGGAATTTCAAGGAGAAATTTGTGATGGTGATGGTTGTGGTGATATTGTTAGTGTATGCCTTGATATGCGAGAGTATTAGTAGGAGGTATTCTGAACTCTAATAATCATTCACACTCAAGTAGTGCAGAATGAGTTATGTGGTGAGAGTAGTAAGAGATCCCAGTCTTGGGATGCATTGAGCCCTAGGCATGAATGGGATTAACCCTGTGAGTGGTTGGGTAATAACTCCTCGAGGCTAGACTTTGCAAAGTTTAGGAACCATCACAGGTACACACCTCTTGTGTACCCTATATCAAGGGCATGTATATGAAAAATATAGTCTAGAAAAGTCTAGTGATATGTATGATTTTGTGTAATAATTGTAAATATATCTATTATGATAATATAATTTAGCGTAGTATGTTGTGAATATAAATACATGTTTACCTCTTTTCAGCTAGCTTAACCTTGCACTTGTAGGTTGTTGTGTTTTGTCCTTTTGTGATGATCACATATTCGGTTGGAGTAGACGAAGTTGCAGATTTAGAGGCACCTCTTGATTTTGAGGAGTTAGTTATCTGGGCGATGAGCGGTCTTAGGTTATTTTAGGTATAGCATTGTAATAGGATATTAGTATCCACTAGTGCAGAATTCCCATTTTACCTCGCCTTATATGCCTCGGTTGGCCAGGAACCGAAGTATATAATGGCGCGGTGGCATTTTTGCAATTAGAGCCAAGTTTTAGGCCTCGGTTCTCCAAATACCCGAAGCCAAAGAGGGGTATAGGCCCCGATTCACTCAAAACCGGTGCCAAACAGTGGTATAGGCCTCGGTCTAGTAAGACCCGAAGCCAAAAATTGACTGAACGTTAGCTGTTTGGCCTCGGTCCAAGGAGACCTGATGCCAAAATGGGGTCAATGGCTTCGGTTCCTCTAACAACTGAAGCCATAGGATTTATTTAGGGTTTGAATTTTGCGAACCCTTCTTCTTCCCTGCTACTGCACCTCCATTTCGCATCTCTCTCTCTCGCTCTCTCTCTCTCGCCAAAATGCAACGGTGACGAAGGAACCAACGCAATCGAAGAAGTGAGTGAAAGCAACAATGAACGACGATCACATGGTGAAGGGACATGTGCTAGCCAAGAAAGCGGAGAACAAGCTCCACGCTTGTTGCCCCTTGTTGGGTTCCAATGTCGAAGACGCTGCTCTGTTGTTCCACAAATCCGCTATTTCCTTCAAACTCGCCAAATCATGTCCCGTTCTCTCTCTCTCCACACAATCTCTTCCAAAACTTTTTCTTTTTCCTTTTCATGTTTTTCTCACACTTTTAACTGTTTCTTTGTTCCTTTAGGGTTTCGTGTTTGGCACAGTAAAACATGAATTGGAGGTGTGTGTGCAGGTTCAAGGATTGAGCATCAAGTGCGCTCGTGTTGGCGATATGGAGATTCCAAACAACAAGCGAATTGAGTATTCGTTGCAGTACATTCATGGAGTTGGGAGGAGCAGAGCGCGACATGTCCTGTGTTGGAAAACTGGGTATATGGCACCGGTTTTGAAACAACTGAGGCATAAAACTGGGTATATGGCTTCGGGTGATAACCGAGGCCAAAAGGGGCTTTTGGCCTCGCCACAATATGCCTCGGTTCCAGACCTGAGGCAAAATATGAAAAATAACCGGGACAGAAAGCCCTTACTGTACTGGTGATTGTAACTTGAGAATGTATATTAATAATATTACTATACTCATTTACGATATATATTGATTTATCTGTTTTCTGAATATTGTTAATGAAATGTTTTATTTTAATAGTATTTAGTTATGAAAATGAGATGTTATAGGATATGTTCCTTGATAAGATTTATAATAACACAAGCATAATCTCTTAAGAAAGTTGTGTGTGTGTGTCATTGAAGTTCATTATGTGTGGTGATGGAGAACCATCCATGAAGAAAAATATATGTATTAGCCTATGACAAGATCCATGACTAAGAAGATTGAAAAAAAAAGATACAATAAAAAATATTCTACTTATTTGGAGAGTAAAATATTAAAAGTTTCTTCTTCTTACCTTTGTAAATAATTGTATAGGTTTAAAATTGTTTGTACTTTTAACTATTTATTTAATATAGTTGTAAATAAATTTGAGCTTCAAATTGGGTTAACCATGGGCCTGAATTTAGGCTACCATGACTAACCAAAGCACCTTCGTCCAAGATTAAGAAGGTGCCACATGTGATACACATGGAAGCAAAGAAGGCGCCACATACATAATAAAAGCTTTCATGGTGAGCTACATTAGAAAGTTGCCTTGCAAGCTATATTAGGAGTAGAGTATCTTGCAGGCTACATACACTTTACATTTAGATAACTTTTGAATTCGAGTTTCATTTAAAATTCGAGCTAAGTCTAGAAGTACAAAAAATATAAACCCATCTTAAAATCATCTCCAAGCAAACATGCATGTACGTTCCCCTTGAGCATTATAAAAAAAATAATAATAACAAGAACTGTACGACACAATATGTGAGAGAAAAAAAATTCAATCAAGTACACAATAACTGATTAAGCTCATGTCGTAATCGATTATCCCAAACAAAAATGTAATTCCATAAAACACAAATCTCTAAAAAACAAATAGATTATTTTATGCATGTTTAATATGTTATTTGGTAACTTAATCCATTATTTGTTATGTTAATTGATTAATTTGTAGTTTAAGATATTAAAACAAGAACTATAAGCACAAAATAAGTACTAAAATTGTTTAGCATAAAGATTGAAATTCACAAAAACAATTATTGAATTGAACAATTTTTTTAAACGTGAGCTGAAGAGAAAATTTTAATGTTCACGTGATTCTTCATTACTTTCAACATTAAGCCTCTTTAATTTCCTCTTGATGCTCTAAAGTGATAAATGACTATTTTACAATGTTTCATTACACTCTTCATTCTTCTTTATTAGTTGGTACTTGTATATCTTGTTCAGCTTAACTAGTAGAGTTGGTTCAAATGTTGAAATGGATTTTTCTAATTTTTTTGTGTTTCATCAATTTACATTTGTTCACGTTGTCCTTCCTTCATTCACATTTGTTATCCTTTTTTTAACCATTCTCATTTTGTTGGTAGAGAAAGGATGGAGATGGTGGAGCAGAGAAAGGAAGATGAAGATGAAGGTGTGAAAAGGGAGAATAAGGTGGCTGGAGGAGAGCAAAACATTTTTTGCGCATATGTATTTGTGATGTGTTGGGTTGTAATTTATGAATGGGAGGAGAGGAGAATTAATGGAGAAGATGAAAATTAGGGAGTATGAATCGTCGATTGGTTCTTCTGATAGTGAATGAAGGAATGAAGAAGATGATGGTCGGATGAAGGTGATAGGCATGCATGACAATATTTTTTATTACGTCAAAAACAAATTTAACATCGTTAGATAAAAATGATTATATCGATTGGTTCATTAAGTGACAAATCTGTAGTGGACTAAACCAGGTGAGACGAATGATTCATTTTTAAAGAACTCTAATTATATCTGTAATGTGTGAACCATAAAAGATCAAATTTTAAAAATAAAAACTAATTTCAAAATCACCTTATACTATTATTATTATTATTATAATAATATAATAATAATAATAATAGGTATATATTAAGATTTAGAATGAATAATAATAATAACATAGATAAAGTAAAATATAATAATTAATAACGTATTACAAATATTAAAAGTACATATAAATAATATTTTTTATAACTTTTGTATCGTCGTTATTATTAATATTATTATTATTTTGTTATTCCCTTGCTTAAAAATTTAGTTTACTTATATTATATAAATCCTCAAACATGTCATAGTAATGAATAAATAACTAAACCAATAGTTCTTATAAATATATTGAACATAAAAGATTATATATTTTTTTAATTGAATTTTAATGTTTAGTTTTTCTAAGAGTGATATTTTATATTTCATGTGTAAATAAAATAAATTATGTATAACATAGATAATCTGATTAGAGAAGACAAGAATAAGCAGTGAACTGAGAAGTGTTACAGATGAACCCAATAAAACTCACATGTCATGTCACCATGTGCCGGCTCTTCTCCTGAATATATTTATTTATTTGCAGGTCCTTTCAAGTTTATTAAATTTTAACCCAACCCAACCAAGGTGAATCCAAAGCAACTAACTTTCAACTTTCTCTGTTACTCTCCTTTCCCTTTGTCGGTCTCAATATTCTCCACTCCATTTTACTGTCACTCCACACAAACCAATAATAATTAATAATAATAATAATATTAGATCACTCATAGGATCAACTGGGTGCATTCCCTTCTTCTCATTCTCGCCCGGAGGCACGTGCATGTCACGTGGCGCGGAGTGACGGTGGCCATTGCTTTTGGTGCCCACGACAAGCTCGTGCCGCGATCCAATCCGAGAAATGGACGCCTCTGCTTCTCCGATTCGGTGGTGAAAAGTTGTTGTGAAAAATGCGGCGACGGGCCGCCGATTTTCGGCGCCCGGTTCGGCGGCGGTTCGCTTATTGGATCTGGTTGCTTCTCGGCGCCTTCTCTCTTGCCGGTCTTGTTTTGTTCTTCCTGCAACATCATCACCGCGAATATCACGTACATCGCCCCTTTCTGGTAAAACGACGTCGCACCCTCCCTCCCCTGTTTTCAACGAATCAATTGTGAATGGTTCTGTTTTTGTAATTATCTAAGTGTTTTATTTGCATTGACATTAGCTGCCGCGTGAAGATCTTAATTCTTTGTTTGAATATTTTTAAGGCAATTGTCAATGCGCGTCGTGTTTTATCTCGAATCTCAAAGCCGTGTCCTTTTTTTTATTCTTTACATGCACGGGTTTGATTTCTATTGAATTGAATGTGTCTATGTGTATGTGTCTACTGTTTTTTTCATTGCTTTTGTTCGTATGTTAATAATCTTCCTTGGACTCTGGTTGTAGGTTTCATGATTTTTCATATCAGTGGTGTTTGTTTCCCTTTTTAATTCTTTTGGGCGAGGAATTTTACGTCACGGTTACTGCTTGGGAAATTATTTCTTATTTCTGATCTTCTGTATAAGTGTATAAAACACAGTGAAGTAAATTTAGGTTGTTGCTTCCATAATTGAATTAATTTGGTGGTTACTTTTAGATGTGATTCATATGTGACAAATCACCTTTTTCTATTTGTTTTTCTGTTGAAGCTTAACCTGAGTTTAGATGGATCTTCCTGTGGTTTGTGATGTTATTGTATAAGGTTATGGTTGATACTGAGGTAATAGTCTAGTAGTTGGAGTGGCATTAAAGTAACTCCATTACAAGTAGTGCTATATAAGCTAAAGGAAGACTTCTTACTTGATTATCCCTCAATATGAATTATGATTTGGCTTATTTTTTGGCATATTAAGTTACGATTTTCCTATTTTACATTGTTATGAATGAGCTATTTTATTGGATGTTAGCCACCCTCTTAGACTCTTTCCCTATTGGAAAGGGAAACTGTTTTAATATTTCTTTTTGGCCTTAAATGAAAAAAATAACTGAAGAACAGATATTGACACAGTATAATAGAACTCATTTACTATTGGTAAGTATTTAGTGTGTGTCTATGGACAAATGTCTAATACACATAACAAAATGACATCCAATTTATTGATCTACGTAGAAATAATAGTTTATAGTGTCTTATCCATGCGCTTAAAGTGACCATTGAATCAATCATGCATTTAGTGTTTGATCTCACCATTCCATTGCAACTGTTCACTTGCGCACTGCCTCTTTTGCAGAAATTGTTTTAACATTGCCAATTCCTTGTAGAAGTCAGTCATCATTTCTTGTGTCATCAGTGATTGTGAATTTGTGACTAATTCCAATAGTCATTCTTCTCTTAAATAATAATCTAACACTCATTTAGTTCATTTCACCAGTTTCTAGTGATAGATCTAGCTATGTTTACGGACACTTTACCTTTAAACATTGAAGAAAACGTCTGAACATTTGCTTTTTGTGTGCAAGCTTCTTTATGATTATGGTGTTAATTAGACCAATAAATGGTATAAAAAAGAAAGCATTGTACTCCCTAGATTTTGGATGATATTATAAATAGAATTAAGTAATTTGTCGTCATGTGATGTGCAAAATGTTAAGTGTTAGACATGGTTACCTTGCTTGTGATTCTTCTTCTAATGTTTGAGAAAAACAATCCAAATATCTGTTGATATGCAGAACAGGGGATACAGGAAAACTATCCATTTTGTATAGACCATTCGGTGTGACGTAAATATAAATGTTAATCATAGAACAATTTCATATCCTTGTACAGCTATTTTTGTGCTCCATACTGCTGAAGAGATGTTATGCTTTAAGTGATATTACTATCTGTTGTTATAATTGTTTCCGTCCCTCACCCCCTCTGAGTACTTATTGAGCAAGCTACTTACGTGAATTGTAGGAGAGAAATGCTAAAGTAGAAAATTCTCCTAAGAGATTGAATTTTACTGAAGAAATTTTAAGTCCAGCATCGTTCTCACGGCAACTATCAGAGCAAATGGTTCTGGCCAAGGCTTATGTGATTATTGCCAAAGAGCACAATAATCTTCACCTTGCCTGGGAACTTAGCTCAAAAATTAGAAGTTGCCAGCTTTTGCTTTCAAAAGCTGCCATGACTGGGGAGGCTGTGACCATGGAGGAAGCTGGGCCAGTTATTAAAAGTTTGTCTTCTCTAATTTTCAAGGCACAGGATGTCCATTATGACATTGCAACCACTATAGTGACGATGAAATCATATATTCAAGCACTTGAAGAACGTGCAAATAAAGCAACAATTCAAAGCACTGTGTTTGCTCAACTATCAGCTGAAGCACTACCCAAGAGTCTTCATTGCTTAAATGTGAAACTTATGACTGATTGGCTAAAGATGACATCCTGGCAAAAATTTTCACATGAGAGTAGAATCTCTCCCCAGCTCACAGATAATAACCTATATCACTTCTGCATATTTTCAGATAATGTACTGGCAACATCTGTTGTTGTTAACTCAACAGTCATCAATGCAAATAATCCAAATCGCTTCGTCTTTCACATCGTTACCGATGGTATTATTTATGGAGCAATGAAAGAATGGTTCCATAGTAATGATTTAAAAGGGGCTACCATAGAGGTGCAGAATATTGAGGAATTTCATTGGTTGAATGAATCTTATGCTCCAATCATCAAACAGCTACACAGTCCAGAATCACGAACCTTTTATTTTGGACCTTATCAAGGTGTAAATGTTGAGCCAAAATTGCAGAATCCCAAGTTTGTGTCTTTGCTAAATCATCTTCGGTTTTATATCCCTGAGATTTATCCATTACTTGAGAAGATTGTTTTCCTTGATGATGATGTTGTTGTTCAGAAGGACCTAAGCCCACTTTTTTCACTGGATTTGCATGGAAATGTGAATGGTGCCGTTGAAACTTGTCTAGAAGCATTCCATAGGTACTACAAGTATCTCAACTTTTCAAATTCAATTATAAGCTCAAAGTTTGATCCACAGGCATGTGGATGGGCCTTTGGTCTGAATATTTTTGACCTGGGTGCATGGAGGAAAGCAAATGTCACCGCGAAGTATCATTATTGGCAAGAGCAGAATGCTGATGGGACACTCTGGAAGCTTGGTACACTTCCCCCTGCTCTTCTAAGTTTTTATGGCTTGACAGAACCACTTGACAGAAGATGGCATGTATTAGGATTGGGTTATGACCTAAATATTGACAACCGCCTGATTGAAAGTGCAGCAGTTATTCACTTCAATGGGAACATGAAACCATGGCTGAAGTTAGCTATAGGCAGGTATAAGCCATTATGGCACAGGTACATAAATGAAAGTCACCCTCATCTACAAGATTGTGCCACCAGTTAAAATGCACTACTTCTCAATTGTTAATGGATTATGCATTCTCAGATCATTTTGATCTATTGATCTGTGATTGCATTGGCCCTTATTGTAGAGTCAGAAGTAGAAAGTTTTGACTTTGCTAGAAATTTTGTTTTGTTTTTCATTTTTCCCATTTATATTTCAATCGGTGTATTGAAATAGAAAATGATTACTTTATACACTAAAGTTTAAAATGCGAATGCGATAGGTGAAGAGATGAGGAGTTCATTCTTAGCCTTTGGGCTATCTTTTCTCATTCTCAAAGTTGTAGATTTATTGGTTCTTTAGTAACTATTTGTAATAATTTTAAGCTCTTTCAAGTAGTGATGTAATGAATGGAAACAATGTTTTACCATTCTTCTTCAAGTTATTTTTTTATTAGTAAAATGTTTGTAAATTTGGTTTTGACAGTCCTGTAGGAACTTTGCAACTTTGCATACTTAGGAAGAAACTAAAATGAGTATCCAACAGTATTTGTATCGTGCACTGTATTTTTTAAAATATAGTAAATAAATTTTGTTGACAAGGAATGAAATGTTTGTAAAAAAAATAATCATTTTTTTCTTATTAGTATAATAATTACAAATAATTGAATAGGATTTAAAAAGTATATTTATTATATAAATTTAAATTTATAAAAGTATAATTAAAATTTAATAACAAGTTACATTTTACAAAGTTAAATAATAATTTATTTTTATTGTAAAAATATATTAAAGTTATTCATATTTTCATTTAATAAAATATATCATATTATTATTTCAAATAATATATATTAATAAAATTAATGATAATGAAAATTTTAGATCCAATAAAACAGAACATATTCAATTAAGTTAGATATAGTTGTAGATGTATATAAGGAGGAGAAGACAAGTATATCAGTTACTTTCTTCTTGAACTTTTATATCAACATTCCAGATTCTTGTATAACCTGAAAAAGACAAGTATAAATATGTATTTTTGAATGTGCTAAAATTTAAAAAATACATCGTCATGTTAAAGTATAAATATGAATATAATGAAAATATTAAATCATCAATTTATCATTTAATTCCTCAAAGTATTTGTTTAATTGTGTAAACTTGTTAAAGTTTTCCAATTTGTTGAACACTGAAAGCTTTATGATAAATTAAAAAAAAAATGCAGACTAGACTTTTCAATCCGCATTGAAAATGTGGTGCAGGCTAGCCCGACCTGCATTGCCACTCCTATATGCAAGCAGGGTCATATAATACAAAGTAGAACCGAATACTTTTGAAATTCGTAGGAGCATGATGTTTTACAATATCAAGATACACACTTCTAAACAATCTTATGTATGTCAAATTGGAAGAACCTATACTATATTAGGGTTGAAGGTGTCGAAAGTGAACAAAGCTAACATACATGTCGAACTAATGGTATAAACATGCATCATGTTTAGAGAGAGGTCTTGTGAAGCATTTGTTTCCATAGACTTGACTCTAGTCATAGGTGGTTAAAGGAATGAGAGACCTTTTAAGAGTGCTTTTGTGAGGTTTGGAAGTTAACATGACTCATTAATGTGTTCAATATCAGAAGAGAAGTAATCAAAGGTGCACACTTTCATAAGAACAAAGTAGATGTGGGACACTATAGTAATAACATATATAAGGGTTCCTAAGAGGTAAAAAGAAATAAGCTAAGTCTTTCTCACCCTTCAATATGAGTTGTTTAATATGAAACCAAATAAAAAGATACAAAATATGTTTAATAGATTTTATATCATACTAAACAAGCTTAGCTCTCTATGCAAGCATTACAATAATAATTCATATTGACAAAATATTACAAAGTTTGCCTAAGCTTTACATATCACACCTTTTAATTCTCAGAACTTCTAAGAGTTTGCACAACATGTTCAAATCATAATGTTAAAGGTGCATAAGTTAGAGTTGGAATAAAATGGAGTGATCAAGAAGAAAACATCTATAACACTCAAGACTAGGGATGTCAACAGGTCGGATCGGGTGTGGATAATGCATATTCGCAACTTGACCCACAACAAAAAAATTCACTCACTACTTGTCCCGTTATCCATGCGGATACCCATTTAAAAAATATCCATGAATTTTAAAAAGCTCGCGAGTAACCATAGATAACCGTAAATATTAAAAAAAAAAGATAATTTATAAATTTTTAAAATAAAATTTAATTAAAATACAAAATAAAAACATGAAATAAAATATGAATTAAAATTTAATTTTAATTAAATTTAATCTAATAAAATATAAATTAAATTTAACTTGAAAATATAAATTAATTTTAATTTTAATTTTTTGCAGATAACATATACATGCGGGTACAAATAGTATGATACTCGCATTCAATCCATTTATAAACAAGTATTAAAATACTTGTTATCGGTAGATAATACTAATTATTCGTCACAAATTTTATCTATAGATACTCACATGCATATCATTTTTGTGATCCTTACTTAAAGACTTATCATTAGATACACATCCACCAAGATGTTAAATGTGGAAGAAGCGAAAAATGAATTTTTTTTAACGTAAATGACTTTAAAGTGGACTACAAGATTTCCTTCATCTCAAAAGAATCACTAAATATGAAAAAAAAAAAATGGAGGCAAACGACCTCAATCCCGGCAAAGTTGGGAGACAAAGTAAAAGAAAACCTAAATAATAAGCTACAAATGCAAGAAAGAATGGCATTTTTAAAAAATATGGAACCTCCTAAAAATGTAATTATTACTTATGAATTTTTAAATCAATAGGTAATTATTACCTATAAGAATGTTATTTATATAAATTTTTTTTTTGTCTAAAACTCGTGTTTTACCTACATATGTTTTTTTATTATCTATAAATTTTGAAAAAAATATTATATAATGATTTTTCTTGTAATGTTTGTGTATTGACCATTTGGTTAATTGTGTTAGATTTTTTATTTTTATTTTTTTGTGTTTTTCCAGAAAACTAGTTGCTTAATAGAGAGGTAAATTACTGGTATTTGTGCTTGCATGTGATTGTATGTAGAAAATCTTTGACATGTACTATCCTTTTATGCATAATTGTCTAAAAGACATTTGGTGTGGACTTTGGCCATTTAGTATATAGTTTGTTCATGTGTTTCAAGCTTATGGTTTATGTGAACTCGTCTAAACTTGGTTTAAACCAAAAATTTTATTTAGTATATAGTATCATGTGTACTAAGTACATGTTAAATGATCAGCAACAACAATTTGGTTTAAACCAAAAATAACATCAACAACAATCAAAGTACTTTAATAAATTTTCACAAATTCAGTCTCTCTAAAAAGATATTATGTAAAAGAAATATTACATCATAAAATGTTAAATTATTTACAAAACCATCTACCATTTTTTCACCCGAACAAATTATTAAAGTTTGCATATGAGAAGTTTTCCATTTCCATTATATTAAAACTGTTAGTTGTTTGACTTCCTGAAAAAACTAATAGTATAGTTTAAGTTAGACATCGGTACTAAATTTTTTAAATAAAACTTCAATTCTAAGTAAACAACGTTACTCGAACAATTTCCATTCGAACCACACAATGAATGAGAGAACGATGATAGCATTCAAAATAGAGTACACATTATCAATGTTATCTGTTTGCCATTAAACAGAAAGATTGAAATATCGAACAAATGAATCATAGAAAAGAGTTAGGATTATGATACTATGATTCCGATTTTTTGACTTTGATTCTTTATTTCTTTATATAACTTATTGTGAATCATCGATTAATGTATTTTTTTTTATTTTTAAAAAAATCAATGATTCACACTAAATCATATCAGAAAGTAAAGAATGAGAGATAAAATATAATTTTTTATAGAATTAAAGACAAAAAAATCTAGGAATGAGACCAAATTGCAACCTCTGAATATCCATCTTCTGTTGCACATGCTCGGAACATGCCTGTGGTGTTGTAAGGCATGGCAACTTCTCCTGCAGCAGACACAGCAACCAAGCCCACAGTAGCTTTTGGTGTGCGTTCATGCACAACACAGTTAGCAGCTTCTTTCAGAGAAACCCCTTTGAATTCCATCAATGCAGCAACATCTCTTGCAACAGTGCTACGAAGTATTGCTTCACCTTTGCCTGTTGCAGACACTGCACAAAGCTCGTTCGCATATGTGCCACCACCTATGATGGGTGAGTCACCAATTCGACCAACCATTTTGTTCACTAGTCCACCCGTGGATGTAGCAGAGGCTAGCTTCCCATCACTATCAACAGCTACACACCCCACTGTTCCTAGTTGACTATCCCCATTAACCACATTTGGTGTTTCTTTTCCGGTACCATTTTGGAGTGGGTGTGTACTGTAATCGATCTATACATTGTGAAGCACAACAGATATTCATATCACAAGGTGGAAAATGAAACAAAAGGTTAATTATATTTTTAATCCGGTTAACATGAGATCGAAATTCGTTTATGTCTGAAACTTTGATGCATTTCTGTTTTTAAATTTTAAAAATTGGATATGATTTTTCTATTTTAATTGTACTAATCTTATAAAACGCGTTTGACATATCGAAGAAAATTTAATGTAATTGAGTTAAGAGAATTATATTTTTTATTTTTAACATTTGAAGACCAAAATAGGATTAAATATGTCTTTTATTCCTTGACTTTCAGTGAATTTTGAAATTAATTTATTTTAAAACTTTGAATCAATTTAGTCTTCCCAAATACGGGAATTTAGTTCTTTTAATCAAATTTTGTTAGGTTTATTTAATGTTTGATACGCATTTATTTGAGTTGTTTCTAATGTTTGACACATTTTTGCTTTAAATGTTAAGTCAAATACTATTATAAAACACACTTCAAATGCCAAATAAATTTAACTAAATTTGATTAAAATGATTAAATCCACGTATTTCGAAATATAAAGAACTAAATTGGTCCAAAATTTTGAAATGTACTAATTCCAAAATTCACTTAAAATTAAGAGATCGAAAACATATTTATAAATCAAAGTTTCAAATAGAAACTAATCTTAATTTTACATCTAAATTTAAGAATTAAAAACATATTTAGTCATAAATCCTAAGCCTACTTCTCAAGCATACAAACATACCTGGACTATGTTGGCTTTTTGTGCATGGTGTAGTCTCTCAACATTTTCTGCAGTAATAAAATGGGTTGGATCTACAGTCTCAACACCCTGAAAATAAGAATGTTGAGATGGTTGATTTATTATTTGTAAGAATCGTAAGATCCAATAACTAAAACCACACGCACTCTGGCTCTAAAAGTTTTCAATGATTGAACTCATCATAGTAATTAACATTCACACAGAACTTACTATCTATAATTTTTTTTCTTCTCTTGATAGAAACATAGTTTAAGACAATGTTAAAGTTTGAAAAAAGTTGAACCAAAGGAAAGAGTTTATAGATTGAAAGCATAAAGAAAACTGACTTGTTCTTTGGCAAATTCCTCTGCTCCATCAAAGCCCAGATATATGTGAGGAGTCTTCTCCATAACCAATCTAGCTAAAGAAATGGCATTGACAACTGTTTTGAGGCCAGAAACAGCCCCACATTTTTTGGTCCTTCCATCCATAATTGAAGCTTCCATTTCAATTGTACCTTTGTTGGTCAGCACCGATCCCTTACCCGCATTAAACTGTGGAATATTTTCTAATTCACGAACCTACAAAAGTACACAGCAACATACTTGAGAGTGAAAATCGAAGGAGTGCAATATTAGGAATCATAATCCATAAGAAACAAAAATAAAATAAGTGTAGTATTATTTTCACGCCAGAGACACTTTACACCCATTATTTTACCCTTCAATTTTCTTTACAAATATCCCTAAAAGTAGATTGTCAATTGATGCAAGTGGTGTCAAAAAATCATTTTCAATAAAATTATTGCTTTGTTAGCTAGTTCTTAAATTAGAATTAAAATAATGTTTTGGTTAAGTATGCTTTTAGTCACTGAACTTTGATGCGACACTAGAATTCGTCTATGTTTGAAACTTTGATATATTTTGATCTCTAAACTTTAAAAATTAATAAATATAGTCATTTCAACTCAATTACGTAAAATTTATTTGACGACTAAAAAAATGTTAAATTTATTTTACTTGTACAATGCGTTTTCTAATAGATATTAAAGCGAATTTTATGTTAAACGGTATAAAACGCGTTGAACACATCTAAAAATTTAATGTAATTGAATTAAAATGACAATATTCATACACTTTTAAGATTTGAAACTACAATGTATCAAAGTTTTGGACAGAAAAAAAAAATTCTAATATTACGTAAAAATCCAGATACTAAAAAATACTTAACCCAAACTCTTTCAACTTTTCTTGTCTAAAAGTCTAACTAAATAAATGTATTTAAAAAATCCTAAAATAACATGGGACATCCATTATTAAATTAATTACTAATAGTTCACTAACTGTGTTATTTTTATATCATGATAAAACATTTTCAATTTCATTTTATTATTTGAATATTTTTAAGTTTGGTTCACTTTATAGAAAACGAGCACATATCATTTTTCTGCCAATTTGACGAACAAGACATTACAAGAATGATAAGAAAGTGACATGAAAAAACAAAGAACATGTTATTTATCTGAAAAGGAAATGAAAAAAAGATAGAGTTTTGATCTTACCACAAGCTCTACTACATCCAATGGATGCATCTTGGCTTGAAGAGCCTGAACCCCGATTTGCAGGCAGTGGTGGAGGGCTTCTTCTCGAGGCTGGCGTTGCTCCGGCGGTAGCGAAAGTGGGATGTCGCCGGCGCCGCCGTGTATAGCTATAGCCCAACCCATCTCGACTCACTCTGCAAATAGTAGCTACGCAGTCACTCTTTTCCTTCAGCTCCAAAGCACCATTACTTGCAGGAAACGGATAGATTCACTTATTCATAATGATATTATAAAAAAATTGTGGTGTAATATTAAAATCACTTGCCACATGCATAATAAACACGCCACTTCTTGGTAGCCTTTTTTTTATACCTGCTACAGTATTTTTTGTTTTTCATAGTAGTTCTATTAAGCTTGAGTAAGATGATTCATTTAAAAAATTGTTTAATATTTATTTTAAAAATTACATTTTAAATATAGATATATAAAATCTGTATTAATACATACACATATATAATCAATAAAGAGTTTTACTGATATATGTCCTAAACAATTATAATTTCAATGGTTGAATTTTAAGTTTTTAAATTTGAACGTGAAATAACCTTAAATTTTGATATATTTTAATTTTAAATTTTAAAATTTAATAGATATAATTTTTTTAATTCAATAAAATTAACTCTTTTAGATTTATTAGTGTTGTTGAATGAGACAAATCTAAAACATCTTTAACAGGTAAAAAATATCTAACTGGTAAAAAAATTATATTTATTCATCTATTAATTTTAGAGACAAAAATTTAAGCAAAATAATTCACATCAAAATGTGTAATAAAAAAATATAACTAAGCCCTTGAAATTTGTACGAATTATATTTAGTTTTTGTTTGGATAAACTTTTTAGTATGAATTTTTAGAATGTCTCTTGTATCTCTTTCTAATACATTAATTTTGAGATATTAAAAAGGATTGTAATATATTTTAAAATATTAAAATCAATATATATATATATATATATATATATTATTTTATATTTTAGATCCGGTATAAGATACAAAAATTCAATAAAAAAATCCAAATACCGAAAGACTTATTAAAATTAACATACATAGGATAATTTACAGAAAACGTTTCTCATATGACTTTGTTAATATTTTGAAGTATGATATAAACTCTTTTACTATAAGAAAGTTGATTATTTTTCTCTCTTACAACTCTATCAAAAAGTTTATTCAGTTTTTTTAAATCATTACAATGAGGTATCAGTAAGTCTTGTGTTATTTAAATTTAATATTTTAAAATAAATAAAAGGTCTGCGTAAAATAAAAATTAAAATAAAATAAAAAGAAAAAAAACTGGAGTATGACTGTAATCCATGAAAAATTGATGTTAGTGTAATTTACTTTTTTATCTTTAAAATAAAAAATATATTAGCACAAATAATCCAAAAAACTTCAGCTTTTAATTTAAATGATTTTTTAAACTAATGTGGTGCTAATCAAACGATTTACACGAGAGTATAAGAAATAAACAAATAAAGATAAAACTAAATATTGTTTCCAACAGATCTACATGTGTAGACATGTGGCCTGGTATTGGGGTTATAAACTGGTGCAGACATAACTATTAATAATAAAAAAATAACAATTGTGTTTGTTTCAGATCTAGTAAAATATGTTTTAAGATAGATATACATCTGTATTTGATTTTATTTATTGTATATTTTTTATTATATTATATATTTGATAAATCTATTATTTTATTAGCAAATTATTGGACCAAATATTTATCTCTAAACTAAAAGTTATTGGTGATAATTCAAACAATTTTTTTCTACTTAGAGTGTGAAAATCTAAGCACTATTATTGAATTTTAATTTGACTCACGTGATCTTCAGTGGAGGTAATTAATTTCACTTGCAACAAACATGAAAGGTTGAACTTAAACTTTATATTTGTCTTAAGATGAAAATTCTCTTTTAATTACAAATATTGTGGTCTTTTAATCACTTCTCCTGTGATGAAGTGTTTTAACTAGAGTGATTGATATCCCAAAAATAGTTAGTGTCTTAGTCAAGAGTAACTCTTATTCTAAAGAATACTAAAGATCTTAGCTAGAAGTGTTTGTTATTTCAAAAAATACTCAATTATTTAGCTGGACCTATGTCATAGAACAATTGAGGGTGTAACCCTCAAAAACTATAAAAGAGTGAACTTGGAATTTATATTTGTCTTAGGATATTAAGTCTCTTTTAGTTACAAACCTTACGATCTTCTAATTATTTCTATTATAATAAAGTGTTTTAGTAAGGAGTGGTTGATGTTTGAAAATATACTCATTACTCATTGTCATTGTTCCAAAGAATACTCAATTTTTGTCTGAGTAGTAGAAGTTCAAAGAATAATTGATTTGTATCCTCTTGCGTTAATATGGTTAGTAAAACTTGATCGTATTAATCGATAATTAGACTTAATCTCAATTATAGAAGAACATGTATTAAAATTTGAAGTATAAAATTTTCCTTGTCTTTAACTCTTATATTTTACTTAATTGTTTTTTTAATTATATTCTCAATTATAATACTTTTATTATTTAATTGTTTTTTTAATTATATTGGTTATTATATTTTATAATGTTTTTAGAAAGTGGTACAATATCGTCACTGTTAGTTTGATTATTTATTTCACTAAAAAATTATTCTTTTTATATGGTATGATAATTTCTTGAGAAGATATGCTTCTTTCTCCAAATAAATGCAAAGAAATGTAGGAATAAAAGTTTAACATGTTATGTTTCATTTACTATAGGTTGCTATATCTGAGTATTGATCAAATGCGTTTTTATGAACTATTTGGTAACTTGATACGAATTGTTTTTTTCAAATTCACATTTTGTTTTACTTTTACATTATTTAATGACGGAAAGAAAGAATAGATGTTTAATAAAAGAAACAAATTTAGAATAAGAAATTAAAAGTTAAAAATTTGCAAACACCAATCCAAATAAAATCGCGAAAATTGGTTTAATTTAGTTAACATTTTTTATATTTAATTCGAATAACACCACAAACATCTCTAATTATATATATATATATATATATATATATATATATATATATATATATATATATATTCATTCGAATAACACAACAAAGCATTGTCATATTATTTTATAGTTCAATACAATACGTTATAATGAATCCCAGTAACAGCAAATTTCAATCATACCTAAAAATTAAATTTTATAATTGTTTAATTTTTTTAGGAGCTAACATCTTTCTTAACACCACATTTGGAATAGGCAATTTATTTATTTCTTAACATTTCACATTCAATGCAATTTATTTTAGCATAGGTACATTCAACTTTCCTAACCAACCAGACAATAAGAACAAGTTCTAAAGTAAAACTAGCTTAAAGCAAATAAAGGCATGTGTCGCCTTTAATTTATAGTGCTTTGTAATATTAATTTACTAAAATTGAAGAGTAAAACTTCATTGGTGGTTTTTCCCTAACATACCTTCAAATTAGCCAAGCACGTGTTTTGAATTACTAGTTTCCCGCATCCAGAATACCCTGAAAGGACAACTTTTTCCAATCATCAAGGTGGAAATTGGAATGAAATTATCCACTAAAATCATGATATGAAGTTCAATCAAGTAACCTTTATGATCATGATGGCTGCATCCTTGTGCAAAACCTCGTTATATTCATGGCAAACAAAGCTCTACAATATGCAAAAAATTTCAGGAACACTAGATGCCAAATTAGGATGCAATTTAAAAAGAAATATCAATCAACGGTCAAATAATTTTCTTCCGACCCAAAAATAGCTAACCGGAGCAAATTGAAAAAGAAAATGTGGAACTAATCATTGATAAAAAAAACGATTCAGACCTGAACACAATTAGGGCAACCCACTTCCGCTGAGCAGCAGCAACATGTGAGAAGCTCTAGTGCGGCTTCCAGGAACTTTGAAAAATAGGGTTGGACCTATAAAAAATTCCAAAAATATCATGAGGTGAAAGTCTGTTCATTGATTGGTACTTGGGAAAATTGTTAAACCAGAAACTAGTACGACAAATATATTAAGACAAGATAATTTAATAACCAAAACCAGAACAGATAAGTATTGTTTAAAATATAAGGCATCAGATAAGTACTGATGAAAATATAACGCAAGCTAAATATCATCTAAATGGTTAGACTGGTCAAGTTATTCACCCGCACTGAAATTCCACATCCTCCGGGATGTTGATCATATATTAGAATTCTTTCGGGGTAAAATCGGGCATCATGAGGGTTTGGACACTCAGGAGCCAAGTCAGACAAGTTGCAAGTGATGTGTCTGCAAGCAAATGCATGTAATAATATTACACATAAATTAATAGGAATTACACAAGATGAAAAAGAGTAACAGTATAATGCAGTAGAAAGAGAATAAGGTTTTAATGTCTATGTATGCCAGACTAGCAAATTTTCACTTTTCATGTTAAGTTTCAATAATACAGGGTCCAGAGTGCATAAAAAGTAAACTCCAACATCTCAGTTAAGAGAAATTCATAGTCACATCATTCCTAACTTCAAAAACATGCATAAACTCAAAAAGAGAAGCATCTGAATAGAAACTGACAATCAATTATATAATGATTATCTTTTATGAGCAAACTCAAGAGGGAATTAATGAGCAACAAACAACTTGCTAAGATGAAAAGTGGCACTAAAATGATAAGTTCTCCTTTACCAATAGTTTTATATATTTCGATACAGATCTTAAAAGATTGGGAGCTTTTCTTGAGAACTTTAACAAAACTTTATATCTGCTGAAAAATATTAGTAATAACAACAAAGAACATCTTTAGATATGTCTTTATTTCTTTCAAAAATTACACTAACTTCCCATATTTGTCAGACACCTTGTTTAGCATTGTAAATATGAAAAATCCCCATAGTAGCTTTACATACTGGTTAAAGATAAAGGGAGATCACTACATGAAAAATTGATGAACTGAGTGCAATTGAGGACAAAAAACCCAGCAGAATTGGTGTGACTGACTCTATCAATGATAGTGTCAATGGTAATTCATGTGAATGTGTTAGAAGGAAAATGATAAAAATCTAAATGTACGATATCTAAAGCAAAAACAAATAAAATAGAGCTCAGCATATGCAGCCACATGCAACAAAGTTCATGATTAACGGTACATAGAACTTGGATGGAAGGAATAGGACTTCTGTATATCATGCTGATGCCAAAGCTTAAAGATTAACACAAGAAACTTACAAAGGCACTACGTGTAAAATTGCATGTGAAGCAGCATGCAGACCTCCACGGAAATCATAATTTTGCTTGACTACTGCTTCTTTTATAGACGGAGGCACAGGAACCCAAACTGCCTACTTAGAGGCATAGAACATATTGATGTCAAAACAAAAACACATGCCACATGAGAATAATTAAAGTCATTAAAAAAAAAAAAAAACATCTAAAAGTGCTCAAATTACCTGTGACTCGTATGAGTAATGAGGAAGTGCGAGGTCAACAGCATCAAAGATTTGATTGCTTCCTCTCCAAATACGATAAAATCCAAACCAAGTAGTTGTTACTTTGCATATATCAGCCCGAGCATTTGATTTTGGAAACTTGTTAGTTTCTACTTTGAGCGGATAAGCCTGCAAGACAAATGACCTTTCTACATGATCGGATAAAAGACCTAAATATCCCTGTTCCTAATTTCTGGAATTATGTAAAGTATATATTATTCTACATGATTTAGCAGTACATTCAGCTTGTAGGTTTTTACTTTGCTGAAATTAGATACATATAATTCTTACTTGATGCAGTCAGGCCTGAGCAAGAAGTTAACAATAAATCACGGTTTTCTAAAGAATTAGTGAACATGATCTAGCACAAGTCTAAAGAACAAGAATCAATAATGTGCAAATATTAACAATAGTCATACACATAAAACTCATGAAGATAATCCAAAGGATCTCAAGCAAGCAGGAGAATACATACAACATTACCCCCAATGACATGAATATCAGTGTAATCACGAGTCTTTGTATAATACTTTAGATCAGCCTCTTTGCAGAAAGCAGTTTTATTAGACAGATCTAATTTTTCAACCAAATAGGTTTTCCCCTGGCACATATACACAGCACCTTCATATACCTGAATCAAGTTATATACACTTGATGAGACATGGATAAGAAAAAGAAGCCAAATTACTCTTTTCATCTAGGAAGTAGAAGTCAACCTGAAAGAATGCCTTGCTTTCCTCTATCTCTTCAAGGACTTCATTTTTTTTCTGATCTATGACACTGTACCTTACAGTTTCTATTGCTCGGATATTGACTGCATGTGAGGGTAATTTCTGGAACATAGAAGGAACCACAAACAAACAAGAAAAAATAGTAATCTTACAATCTGCAAATATTTTATAGAGCTAAAAAATTATTAAATCAACTAGAAAAGACAGACATGAAGCCTAATTTTTTCAAAAAATAAATCACAAATACCTCAGGACCAATGTAGTTCCATATTCTAGAAGAATCCGATGATAGAATAGAACTCATGTATCCTCTAGCTTTTAGAGAAATTATAACACTTTCCAAGAAAGGACCAAAATATTGTTCATCGTAGTTCACACTTAGAGGGTGTTCATGAGCAGCACAGACCAAATGTTGCTCAAGAATCTGAACAAAGTCTGCCATAATTAGCATAAACGCTTCCATTTGTTCAAACTCAAAATAGTAAATCCAGAAAAAAAAAGGCCAAAGCTAAGAACCTTTTTGTTTTGAGAATCAACATGACAGCATTCAATTGGTCTTTCAAAAAGTTTATTGGGATGTCTCATGAAGTATTGATCAAGAGGCCCCCCAAATGCAATATAGACAGCAAGGGATGGTTTATCTCTCCTCCCACCTCTACCAGCTTGTTGCCATAAGCTAAAAGTATAATTGAATAAAGTACATAAATCCACACATATAAAGCTATTAAAAATGTTTAATAAGTCATCGATGTTAAAACAACTGGGCAAATACCTTGCAATACTACCAGGAAATCCTAGATGCAGAGTGGCATCAATTTCTCCAACATCAATGCCCAACTCAAGAGCATTAGTTGCAGCAACACCACATATTGTACCACCAAAAAATGAACTCTCTATTTTTCTTCTTTGCTGTAAAAGTGAAGCAACCAGTATTGAGTTTAGGAGAACCATATGATGTCCAAAAAATGATCAGCACATTAATTAAGAAAAACAAGAGTTAGCCTGCAAATAAATTAAAATGAGAAATGGACCAAAAAAGAATCAGATGCATGTGGAGAGGTTCATTACTTTTCTACAAAACTTCATTAGTGCCACTTCTCTCTATATATAGACATATATATAAATAAATAGAATTAAGGGCAAACATAGAATCTGATCAACAATACTAAGTTTCAAATTTAAAATATAAAATAAACGGTAACCATGAAAGAAAGATAATAATAAGCTGATAGTCTAAAAGGGTAGAAATCCTTTCAACAAGAACCAAGTCCAAATAGTCAGACCCAGTTAGACTCAATAACTCAAGCGATAGGCTCTATCAAATAACCAAAATTTCAGTTACAGTTTCTATCTAACTTTTGTCCTTTATATTATATTTTCCAACAGGTAAATATCATCATTTTAATCTTCACCAAATATACATTTTGATCTGATTTCAAATCAGAAAAAAAGGAGACCTCTGCAATGTAGCCGCCACGATATGCACATATGGAATCAACCAGATGCGGGGCCGTCTCATGAAGAATCTCACGGCTGCCATTTACAGAAATTCAAATTGCATGAGCATCTGCCTTTAAAACCCACAGAATAACCATTAACTTTAATATGAAAACAGATATCAAATAACAAAATCATAATGTAAGAAAAGTAAATTATCAAATCACAATATTGATTATACTAAACTACACAAGAACATGAAATTGATTTGACATACGTGTAGGATAAAACAAGCTCACAAAGTTTCCGTGATTTACAAAATGCAATACAGCGAAGACCATGCTGAACCATTTCTGCAAAAAGTCGTGAAGCATCCACAATTGGACTGCAAAAAAGAACAAGAGGACACACAAAAAGCATTCAAATTAAAGATACTTTAGAATTCTGCAAATCCTGATATTTATACAAATCATAAAAATATTAACTATTCAAGACTCATCATTTTATACAGAGCATAAGGTTGCTTGCATACATCAAAAGCAATGGTTGCATAGTTTTTTCCATACATATTAGGATTATCACCTTGAACGAACAAAATTAGCACTTTCATCATCCAACTCATCAGTTCCCATGGCAAACTGAGCTTTTTTAATGAACTGTAGTCATGTAGCAACATAATTTATCTCATAAATATGTCTTTAGTTAACAATATACGAACTATTAAACTTCATAAATACATTAAAATTTCAACTTACAGGTTTTGGACGCAGAGCAGGATTCCAAAGGACAAAAAGTTTCCTTGTAGATGGACTTCCATCATTCTGAAATAGCTCCAGTGTAGATAAATTTGCAAGTTCCTAGGGCGCAGACAATTCATGGCTTAATCAAAGTATGGTAGTAAAGCAATTCCAAGAAGAATACCAAATAACCATAGAATTCTAAAAAAGTCAGGTCCGTCTGAGACAACATGCTAAAGAAAAATGTAAAACCAAGTGTATAAAAATGTAACTACTTCCAAGAATTATTTACCATAGAATGCTCCCGAGGATTTGCAGAAGTTGCAGTAGAAAATACGAAAGAAGGAACAGATCCATATACTGCAAGTAGAAGCAAATTGTTGATTCACATTTCCATTTAAAATTTAAATACACAAGTTTATATGGAAATGGTTTGCAAAGCTCTAAACCATGTGAACAGAGTCGTTTTAGCCTCCTCAAAATAAGGGCAGTGTGACTTCCAAACGTTCCCTTGTAAGTATGAGTCTCATCAATTACCACAAACCTATTTGATTAAGATAGAATAAACCTCAACACACCATTAGGAAATATTCCATATAAATACCAAATCAATATGGTTGATCATATATTCCATATACCTTAGGTTTGATAAAATCCGACTAAACTGTTGATGATGGGGCAAGATTGATATGTGTAACATATCTGGATTTGTGATCAACTGCATCGGTATAACTATAAAATGAGGACATTTTACTGGAATCTGCTTGGTCAAGAGAAAAAATTAGTTAATAAATTACCAATCTAGAATTATCACGGAGCAGCATCCTCTCACTCATAGAGGTATCACCATCGTATATACCGATATTAAAGTCATTATCAAATCCTTTTGTCATGTGTAACAAAGCTCTTAGTTGATCTTGAGCTAATGCCTGCATAATGAAATATTTTAGCTATCTAAACAACAATCCCCACAAAACAGAAAAAGAGATATTATGATTATGTGGAGGCATTTAGACTTTAGAATTCAGAAATAAATGATAGACTGCAACAACCTTCGTGGGAAATATGTACAAAGCACATGAAGATGAATTCGTAGACAAAACTTCTAGAACTGGTAGATTATAGCAAAGGGATTTGCCACTAGATGTCATTGTAGCCACAACAACATTTTCACCATGAAGGGAAGCTTGTATAGACTCTGCCTATGTAAACCACACAGCAGAAAATTTTGATTCTGAGTGAGAAACTACTAGTATGGAAAATGCAGTTCCACATATTCATTTTGTACCTGGTGACTGTAAAATTTGGAAACTCCAATACACTTCAGTGCAGATCTCATTTTCTCTGATAGATCAATAGGGATCCCACTGTAAATTGCTTTCCTGGCACATATGTCTTCAATATGCACAATCTGCATCAATCAAACATTCATAATGCAGCATTCAGTACTAGTATGAACTGTTGGGTAGAAGGAATTTTTCTTTTCATGAATCCCGAGAATTAAGATTCCCTGGAATTACTAAATATTGTTTGGTAGGTGAATTGTATTTCCTAGGAATATTTACAGAAAGCTTTTTGAAATCAAAATGTAATGTGTTATTTTTATCAAAATCTTTAATTTTTTTCATCACTTTAAATGATTCAATAATAGTAACATGGTATGTTTTTCAGTAAAAAAAAATTATTTTAATTCAGGAAAGTTAGTTTCCCACCTCTCCTATAGGAATGTCTTTGTGGGAAACTTGGTTAAAATCCGTTCCCGGGAAACCTTTCTATCCGGTTTCCCAACTTCAAATTCCTGGGAAACTAAAATCTTTCCAATTGCCAAACAACATCGTACATATTTATGAGCAAAAAACGAACATTAAATTTATCTATAAATATTATTGTTGTTGAGTATTTGACACATTGCAGTTGTCAGTATGCAAATCATGGTTTGAAGATTTCATGTTATAGTTCCAAAAGCCCAAAAAACTATTGCAACAAAATAGAAAAGACCTGCCCTTCTGATCCAATTCCTTTCTTAAGATGATCAATCATCTCCACAGCCAGTAATGACTTTGTGTCCTGCCAAACCGAGAACAAGTGATGTAAAGCACCGCTATATGATCTACCCTAATAGTAGAATTTTCAGCTATATATAAAAATATTTTTCATCAATATATTTGAAGATACAATAATTGCTAGTAACCATCTCTTTAAAAAAATCAAACCAAAATTCTATTGAAAATTTCAGCTTCAGACACACACCAAATGAAAACATGCGTTTTATTTTCCTCTATTTCTACTATCGTTATCACCTTGCATCAGGTAAATTTTGGATATACGCAGAAGACTAGAAGTTAAAAATAAATATGTAACATGGATTAATGCGTACATGACACCCAATATGGTTTGAGTTAGATTTTGAGGTAGTTTTGCTTCTCTTTACACGTTTGGATTCGTCTTCTTTTTTGACAAAATCATTGTCCTTGACTGCTGCAAGCAACTCTTCCAAGGAAATCCCCATAGTCATCTCATCCCCAAATTCATACTGCAAATAAGAATGCACATTTTTCAGCTCTTCAATACTACTGACGCATTGTGCCTTATGCAGGAGTAACTTAAAAATGTTCATTTACAATTTCTGTTTGTCTGTTTTATTTTGACTTTAAAGTGCTATTCATACTAAGTCATCACACAACTAGCATATGTGACTTTTCAATAAGGCTTAGACTCCAGATTACGGGTGAATTACTTTGTACTTATATTTTTGAAAAACAAAATGCTTTTTTAATAAAAGAAAGCAAATTTATGTTTTTGTGTTTGTCTAATCTGCTTATTTTAAAAATAAAAAGCTTTATGCTTTTATAATAAGCAAGTCCTATCTACTTCTTAAGTAAGTGATTATCTTTAAGATGGAAACGTTTATTTTAAGTTTAAACAACCTGACCTGACCCTATAGAGACTCTGAAATATTGAGCTAAACAGAGTATAAGCCTAGAATATACAATCCTAGAAACCTTTATTTATCATCTTTGGTCATCATGTTACAGTTGTAAATTGAAAGGTTTATACTCACTAGAACCCCTCGTTTTTTGGTTCCACTTGAATCTAACCTACTTCTCTTCCCAAACTCATAGCATTTTAGTCACTGCCTATATATACCATTTTGACTGCATCAATTCCTTCAACTAAGAAAGTTGCATGCCTTACCTACCTAATAACTAGCACTTTATGAATTATAACCATTCTAACATAATCCTAACGCAATGCCCTGTTAAAAAAGCCAACTATTTGTGAGTGTGATTTGTGAATTTAGATTGGGAAAAAGAGTTCCACACTACTAAGTGAAATATCAGTCAAAGTATACGCAGGTGGATGTATAGGATACAATCCAAATTCTATGATACGATGCAAATTCTATGATACTTATACAATCAAAGTTTGGTTCCAGGAGTAAATTTCTATCTATTAAGCAACTTTCACTAAACATAATTGGGTCCACAGTGGATCATTTGTGAAGAATAATGTAACAGAGACATACCCGCAGCTGTTCAAAAGCCCATCCTAAAATTTTACGGAAAGAACTGTCCCTTCTCTTCAATGTACTGACAGTCTTTGAAATATACAACCACTTGCGCACTATTAAAGAAGACATGTCAAGCAAAATTGAAAAACATAAAAGCTATTCTGATAAAATAGAAGAATATCAGTAAATAACAGCAACAAAACAACAGTTCACATCTTCAGTATACCTCTTTTAGGATTTTCTTCAACTAGATCTTTATTGCCTGTTGAATGATTGAGGACAACAATGGTATCACCAAAACTTGTCTTATCTACATCATCCCTGAAACATACCAGCTGCAATGGATTCAATCCAAAATTTAGAACAGGAAAGAGCAACACACAATAACCATTTCCTTGTTGCATACAAAGCATAACAAAAACTATGCATTGAACACGGAATAGTCACTTTAAGGAACACTCCTTATTCCTACAACCTCACCATAACAAGAATAAAAAATAAACAACGAACTTCGAAATACCACCACAAAACTAAAAAGGAGAAACAAAATCAATCAAAATTTACATGAGGACAAAGAAGCGAAAGATTCTTGATGTCGCCGATGCCAAGTTTAACCCCAAACTTAGCAAGCTCACTAAGCGCCTCCTCCAGCAGACTCAAGGTCAAATCTCTAAGCTGCAAATAAATAAACGCGGAAAAAATGTTCACAAATGCAAACGCCTTCACCACTATCTTCAACCACGGTGGACACAAACATATAACACCGTCACTGACACGGTTTCTCAGGCCGCCGCCGCCACCTCCTTTCGAACGAGCTCGTTTCAGCAACTTGCAGTGTCCGAGTGGCAGTTCCGATAAACAATTCACTGACTCCAAAACCTTCGCGAAAACCTCGCAATTGTGCTCGCCAAAAGGACCACCCTCGCAACCATCTCGCAATGTGTTCAGTATGAGATGATAGGGAAGCTCCATCTGCTTCTCACGACCTAAACCCCCTTCGGTTGATGTCTCCAACGGTTTTTCTTTTCCCGACTCGGAATTACACGCATCACTCTCAGTAGCATCACGTAAAAGTGATAAATCCTCCTTTATGGAGGACCACGTAGAATCCGCGAGAACAGAAGTCGAAGTTGAAGCATTGGTAGTGTGAGGAACATCAGGCTGAAGAGAGTGGGATGTTGTAGAAGGTTCCTTTTCCTTTTTGGTGAAGGGAATGAGGACGAGAAATTCGTGGCGTTGGATGGGGTAAGAGGCAATATGAGTCTGCAATCGCAATTTCTCACCCTGAAACAAGCAATGGTGTTAGTTAGTTAGTAAAAGACGTTATGTCACTGATTGTAGAAAAGAAAAGTAAGTGCGACGGTGGGTGAAAGAGAAATGGGAGGAGGGAAATAGTGTGGTGGTGCCTTGAAGAAGAGGTGGAAGTTGGGGGAGGTGGTGGCGGGGGAGAATGAACGGCGGAGGAGAAGCTTGAGGTGGTGGAGGGTTGTGGTGGGAGTGACGGGAAGAGTGATTGATTCGCCGGTTAGGGCACGGATTTGGATTTCCTTGTGGTTGCTCTCTGACATTGTCCTTCTGTTGTAAAACCGCGGGAACTTGGGCCAGACCTCTCTCGCCTGTACTATATGCCGTTGTGTTTTCCAATGGGAAGCCAAAACTTTAGCGGATTACGGCAACCGCTATGCGAATTCATTTACTTTACCGATAACTAACCTGACGTAATTTTTAAATATACGATATTATATTAATAAGTAATAATATTATAATGTTATTAAATTAATATATAAATTAAAATTATATTTATTAAAAATAAAGTAAAATATATCAGAACAGATAAAAGAATAATCATTGATAAATAAAGGAAAAAAAAAATAGAAACATCCGATTTTATAAAAATTTTGTAAAAATAACGTCAATTTTTAAAAATTTAATAAATTACTATATTTAAATAATAAAATTAGTATTTTTAAAAGTAGACACAAAAAGAAGAATCTCCTTTATATATTGTTATTGATATACCAATGTATATAAAAGAATTGTGATATTCACAATTATTTTTCAATTATATATTTTAAATTAAATTAATTATTTTATTAATTTTATTTCTTACATAACTGTTTTTCTTAAATTTAACCTTTTTTATTTTACCATATTTTAAACTTAACGGTTGTTTTAATTATAAAATTACCTATATAATAAATAAAAATTATTTACATAAAATTATGAAAATTATTTAAATTTGATTTTATAGTTATAATAATAATAATAATTTTACTATTTTTCTATTATCATAAAAAAAGTGAAGACACGTGTAATGTGTTTTCACATATTATCATTTATTTTCACTAGTTATTATCTGTCTATTAAATAAAGAAGATTTCTCAATAACAGATAACATCTTCTAATTCAATATAAGAAGAATTTGACGAAGAGTTTTTGCAATTTAAAGAACAAAAAGACATGAAGAGTAATTGTCGTTGAGCGAAGAGTCTCCGTCTATTTTTTGAATTTTTAGTTATTTTCGCAACAAAACATTTTTGGACTTTCTTTTAAAATTTTCAATGGTTACTTAAACATTTGTGGTCTATGTATACTTAGACCAAAAACATATGTAAATAACTTATTTTAATTTAAATTTATTAAAGAGAGGATTATGTTCTTATCTTAGGATAACTGAAAATTTGGCAAATCTTCTATTTATCGATATGTTAGATTATGACGTCTCCATTTTTGTATAATTCTGCATTCTTTCTCTAAATTATCTTTAATTATTTTTACCGAAAGATTCAAAGTAAAAAACAATCATATCTTTACTATAATTATTCAAATGTTAATGGTTTGATTTATGTTAATGCTTGAATGAACTAGCTACTCATCTTATTTCATCAACTTGGATTGGATTGAAAAACTGGTCTAAGTTAAGATCCAATCAGATCATCTACTATAGTTAGATAATAAGAATATATATATATATATATATATATATATATATATACTAGCATAAACACAGACGCTATCGCGTCTTTGTGTACGCATTTTTTGAATTATATTAATAATTGTTGATATCGTAATGTTATTAAGTTAATGAACAAAATAAAAGTATATTTATAAAAATTAAAGTGAAATGTATGAAGAAAATATGAGAAAAATAACTGTTGATGAATAGTATGAGAAAAAAGAAGAAAGAGATAAGTAAATAGTTTTATAAAAACTTGTAAAAGTAACCGTTAATTTTTTAAAATTTAATAAATAATTAAATTGTAAGGAGTAAAGTTGAAATTATGAAATGTGGACACAAAAAAGGAAATCCCCTTTATATATATATATATATATATATATATATATATATATATATATATATATATATATATTTTAACGGGTTACAAAGTTTTGTTCTTAATGTAAATATTCATTCAATCAAAAGTGGAGTTCCTACAAGAGATATATGTCTCACTATTTCTCATGGGAAACTCAAATAAGAGATGAGGTAAAAACTTCCAACGATCAAGGTAAATATTATAATCCTCTTACTCATCTTCTAAACATGTTGAAACATGCATCCCTCTTATTTTCATCATAATACACATGATGCAAATAGGGTTGATTATTAAAGATAGAGATGCAAAAGGAAAAGGAAAAATAGAAGAACATTGAAAATGATTTCAAGAAAGATTCTTAATACACATACTCAAAAAGATGGAAGAAAAAATAAATAAGCATATCAATTTGGAAGTCTTTTAGATTATAGAGTATTTTAAAAGAATCAAATAATATTTGTGATTCTAAAAGACATGTATGGGGTGTTCTTCAAAGAGTTCAAGAGACATATGAAGAGTTTATACATATGCTTATGTAATTACTTGCATGTCACTTCCAAGTGATATGAAAGTTATAACTACTTCACATTGCTCTTTCCTAATTCAAGAGTCACCCATGTGACTCCTCAAATATTGATCTCCTTCATTCAGGGATTATACACGAAACGAGATTATTAAGATTATAAATTAACTAGAATTAAAACATAGGATTAGTGAAACAAAGTGTAATCATTAGTTTAATTAGACTTGTGTTGGTACTATGTGTCATCAATATTTGTGTGTTCACACTTAGGATTTATTTTCTTGTACTAACATTGCTTGTAACCAACTTCAGAATACTTCCTTCTCTTCTTTAGTCGAACCATTCAACTATAAATAACATTTGAAGCCTATTATAAATACACTTTAATTTGTGAGCAGCTTTTAAGTGTCTTAAAATTCTTCTATTTTTTTTATTACAATCTTGGGAAACTTTTTCATTTAGTAAATCATCGTTGCATTTATCATTTATAATTCCATTTCAAAAGTTTGTTATTCATATTTCTTTCCTTAATCCACACCACAGTTTTATACTACTTATTCTTATTTCAACTATATTTTCTTGAAAGCCACACCATGGGTTTGATCCATCTACCACATTTCTATGATCATCCACATCCACATCTTGAACAAATATTTTGGAGGTATCCAAATCTTTATACATACTAGCATAAGCACAAACATTATCACACTTGTGAATACGTATTTTTAAATATCTATAATATATTATATTATGAATTAATATTTTTAGTAATTTTAAGATAATATGGATTTTGAAGAAATATAAGTAACTTTTTGAGTTAGAAATAAGTAATGTGTGTTTGTATTTACGATAAGTTGAACATATCTTTTAAGTTGGTTAAATTAATAATATTTATAATTTTATAGCAATATGAAATTTAAAGAAATATATGCCAGTTTTGAGTTAAAACATAAATATCTTTTAAGAATAAAGTAGAGCACTATATAAGAATAAAGACTCATAAACCCATTGCCTTAAGGTTTTTGGATTGAGAGTGGTGTCAATATCTTTTATGTACAAAGATCTATTTTGTTCACTCCAATAGTATCAGAAATCAAATCGATGCATAAGAAATGAATGCGTTGTCATACTATATAAAATTCAGACTATATCACATCACTTCTTTTACTGGATCTTATGGAGCCTGTTGATGCAGAATAAAATCGAGTTTGATCATAGAAAAGATTCTCTTCAAGTAAAACCAGCTTACCCTTGGACTCAGGTCTCATTGGTGTTGTATCGGTTAAAACTGGCTTAGACGAGTGCAGTGTGTGAGAAAGTAGAGCACTATATAAGAATAAAGACCCATAAACCCATTGCCTTAAGGTTTTTGGTTGAGAGTGGTGTCAATATCTTATGTGGTTGGACTCAGGTCTCATTAGTACTGTGTCTCCCCAGTGAAACTCCCTCTGTAAAACCTAACAAATTTAAACATGTAAAGAAAAAAAATTGCGAGCCAAGGCCCTTTCAACCCCCTCAAGAAGAGTCGCATTAGATCATCAATGGGTTCTTTATTTTTCCAACACCTCTTATCCTTCTAAGAATTACCTCAAATTTCAGGAAATGACAAATGAACAAATTGTTTGAAATATTTGGATTTTAGATATATTGTACCCGAATGCCCAAACAAAAGATTTTGATGTTAGCATACAATAGTGAGGTATGTTATAATATTCTTCATATCTCTGTCTTCTTCAAGTGAATGTAGCTCAAGTAATAAACAATCTAAATTATTTTAATTGAAGAAGATTTATAAACGATTAGACACGTACTTAAACATGTTAAAAATATTTTTAAGAAAATAATATTTATATTCTACTCGTATTATATTAGGAAAAAGATGGAAAGTAACATTATAAATTCCCTAAAATATGATAACAAAACTATCATCAAACTAAATTATTTTAAACGGTATTAAAAGGTTGTTTCACTTACCTATTTCCTAAACTATTGATAGCTAAGTAGTAAAGGAATAGGTCTCGGGGAAATGTGATATACTTTTAGATATTAAGTGAATGAATAAAATAAAAGATAATCAAATGATGGATCGATGATGATATCACCAAAGATATGAATTAAAAGTACTAATATATATATAAAAGCGTGTACGCATAAATTAGAAGCAACTTAGAGAAACAAATCATAGATTATGGTAATACCTAATAGTATGAAACAGAGAGAAAATATAGAAACTAGTGATAACATTTTAACTAGATGTAATAAATGTTATTTAATATTATAAAGAAATGGTCTTTAATTAATTAATATTTTTAAGGTACTTGTTTATAGTGTCTTGTTGACTAATAAACGTGAAATCAATCTTCGTGTCATATATGTTTATTATTTTGTACTGTGATTAAATGGCAACATAAAGAAATACTTAATATGATTATTTGATTACTATAACTACTTGGAAAAAAAATCATGTAATATTAGTTTTTTATTGTAATGAAACTAACATTTGTTTTCATTGTAATTAATTGTATATTTAAATATTTACTAGTAATTTGAATATTTATTAATTTTAGAATAAATAATTATATTTATTTTGACCTTTTAGGAAAATAATATGACGGTCAAATTTCCTTTGAATTTTGAGAAATACTTTATTGTGTCCCAATTCAAAATAAAATACTATTTTATGTTTCTTCTGAAACAAGGAAAAAAATGACAATAATAAGTATGGTCGATGACAGACAAGAAGAGAGAGGCAAACCCATTGAATGAAAGCTGAAACCTTCACCCTTCAAACAATGTATTATGGAAGGTTAATCAATGTCTCAAACAAATTCTAAGTATCAAAATTTTCTAATTCTGATATGAATAACCATCATCATTATTCAGTGCAAAGCATCACATTCAAAAAAAAAAATCTTTCACATTATTTGACCATCATTTAATAATTCTTATAACAATAAAATAATTTTAATAAAAATTAAATTTTATATTTATAGAAAAAAGGAATGAATACTTATAAACAATAATGTTAAATTATAGTAGAAATAAATATATGATGTCAAAATTACAATGTCATACAACAAAAATCTAACAGAAAAACACAACAACTATTTATAACAATATATAAAGAGAATTTCCTTTTTTTATCTACATTTCAAAATATTAATTTTACTTTTTAAAATATAATTATTTATTAAATTTTTTAATTGACCATTACTTTTACAAGATTTTTATAAAATTGTCTTTTTTGATATATTTTACTTTATTTTTAATAAATATAATTTTATTTTATATATTAACTTAATAACATTACACTATCATTACCTACTAATATAATATCACACATATTTACAAAATACGTACAGACATCACGTATGTGTTTTTGCTAATGTGAGATAATTCTAAAACACAGTATATATGTGGGGGTAATCTTTCCTTCACAAGATGATTTAACAGAGGTAAGTTAAATCTAAATCCACTTTCTATAATATGTATACTCATGTATTGAAATTATTCACTTTGTTGTGTTCGCATGCGAATTTCATGGTCACCAAACAGCAAGAGCGTGTTTAAGAGGAATGGACAGAAGAGAATGATAGGAAACTACGAAACGCATGACTTTTGTGAAACATGTTAGAGGATGTGCAAGCAAACAACATTTGTGTTGTCAATCTGGCTGTTTGGTGTTTGTTTTAAGGATATTAAATATTCTGAACCGTCCATTTATTATTATTTTCACTTTCCATTTTTTATTTTTCCTTTTATGTTTTTCTGCCAACCGTTTCTATTGAAACTAGAGTGACATAACTCTGCGTTTCTTGTGCTAAATGGAGTTGCAAATGATCCACAAACCAAGAATGTGATACTGAGGAGCAATTTTTACCTCTGAGTTGTTTCGAACATCACATATCGGTAATTCAAATTGGATTCATATCATTCTCATCATCACTTTTTTCTCGATTCCTTCCTTTGTGCACTGTTTCTGTTCCTGGATCATTTCATTTTCAGAATGAGAAGGGACGCAATTTCATTCTTGTGTTGAGATTTAGAGGGAAAAAACAACAACACAGAAAGTGTAACTTTCAATATCTGCATTTGGGCCATGGGTAAAGTATGCTTCTTTCATCAGTGATAGATATGATTTCGGCGATTTTTTATATTTTTTACTCATTTATTTTCATGCCCCGCAAATTTAGGCTATCTATGTTTTTCTTGCTTCACGTTACAGACATGGATTCTCTAAAACATTGTATTGATCATTATTCTGTCTGAGAACTTGGTATTCTTACCTTTGTGATCTGTATTCAGATGTTGTAGTTTGCACAGATTGCATTCTTGTTTATCAGAAACTTTTCAAAATCTCCCTTTTCTTCATATATCCATTTCATCACTTTCAAACAAGATAAACAGTCAGTGTAATTTGGCAGATTTATGCAAAAACAGAAATTATTGCCCTCAAAACTGAATGTGATTGCCAATCCTTTGGCCCCTTGACTTGGACAATTACAGGTACGTGGTCATTGTCTCCTACAGTTTCTTTCTCCTTAAAATTATTCATAATTTTTTGCAGAATTTATTTAGATTTAAAACGATTTTCATATATAAATTCATCCCTGAATTTCCCACCGGTCGTTTTAAAGGAATCCAAACTAGCGTAGGGTCTAGTGTAAATAAAGTTATTTTCTTCAGTCCTCTCCTCTGTAATGGACTGCATTAATTCTTTGTATGTAAGTGGCACCAACAGAGACAAGGTATAGAGCCTAAACATTATTATTTTAGATACATATTTAATTTCTCTTCATTATTCATATTTAATGTCCTAGGACACGGATAAAAGTAGAAAATACTAGCTGGTTGCTTTACACCAAAATATATATAATATTAATCTAATTACTTTTATTCAACCTCATCAATTATGTTTGCCCCAAATTTTCTGTGATTTCAAGGATAGTGAACTGTAATTGAACTGTGAACTGTGAACTGTTGTTTTCTAATCAAATTCATTCTGCAAATCTCACTGCCAATTTTTCCAATGCAGTGACGTGGTGACAATTTTGGCAAGATGAGAAGTTCAAAAGGACGCAGCATGAAACATGCACATTTGTTTCATCGTGAGGATCAAAGAAGCCAAGAAGAAAAGAACATTGTGTGGGAGAGACTGGAGGGTGATGGTGATAATAGTTTTAGGACAAGGGAGATTCCAGTGAAGAGGTTGTTGAATGTAGGGCATTTTACTAATGCTTCAGGGGAGTTGTCAAAGTTCAGCAAGGGAAAGAACTTTTCAGCAGGAATGAATGTCATGGACTATGATGTTCCTGAACTGGTTGTTTTTATTCAAGAGGATAATGAGAAGTTTGTGAAGGACAGTTGCAGTGGTAGGGGAGTGTCACCAGAGGGCAAGTGCCTCTCAGAAGGTCATGATATAAAGTCATGTCACTTTGAGTCTGACATGATGAATAGAAGAAGAGACTCAAATCTAAGGACTATGGAAGCATTCTCAATCAATTCAAATAGACTAGAATATGCCTCTAAACCTCTTTCCCTTAAGGAAGCAATGGAATTTTATGACTCCAGAGCTTTAGTGATTGATGTTGAAGGGGATTCAGGATACAAGATTTCCACTGATCACCCCAAAAAGAAGACAACACCAGAGACCCTTAGAGAGGTAAGACAATTTAATCTCACACTATTTAGGCATAATCGTGAAGAACAATTGTATTCTATTATAACAAGCTCATTCCAAAATTTGCATTGAAATATTGTATCTTCAACGATCTATAGGCATTAGCAACGGAAGCAGAGTTTTCAAGATCTCTGAGGAATTGGCAAATAAATTCATTTTTGGGTACAGTTGGCAGAAGGGTGGAGTTTCCATGTTGTGCAGATTGTGTGCAAGTTGCTGACACAATCATGTGTAGGTCTGAGATGTGTAACTCACGAAGTCCAACAGGTTCAGGAAAAAGACAAGACAATGATCCTCAAGACACTTGTTTATGTGGTGAGGGCCCTCTATCTGGTGGTCCAACATCATATGCTGTTCCTGCAACAACATCTAGCAATGCCTCCCATCACTCTAATGACAGCATAAGCAGCACACATTCATTTGCCTTTCCCATGTAAGTTTCTTACACTTTAAATTCTGTGTCTCTTTCGGCAATCTATGGTCATAACTATTTAGGCATAATCGTGTTTGATTTGCAGATTACCTGAAGAATGGAATGGAAGCCCGGTGAGAATGTTGGAAGCTGATAAAAGCCAATTAAGAAAGGACCTATGGCAGAAGATAATGGTATTATTCTTTTGCTGCAAAAGTTGATTGCTAAAATTTTGCAGTTCTATGTTTATGCAGAAAAGTTATTATATCGGGTTTAAGTTGATCGTGATGATATCAAATTATTTTGGTATCGATTTTAATGGTTCGTTTGTTCAATGATGTGTTTGTTTATATTTATATTTGTTGTTCTACACCTCCCTCTTTTATAGTTGTATATTACAAACAACTGTGAAAATTTCTCTCCAAGATGTGATTTTACTCAGGCAGATACAGTGCTATGAAGCAGGACAAATTCCATCATGCTAATATTTGAAAGCCTATAAATGATTGCCAATTTTAATTAATCTATTAATCTTCAGAGACCAATGGGTTTATTAGAAGGGAATTTGGAGATAGTGATAATACATAAAAAAATGATTAAAAAAAATATTAGACCCCCGGTTACTATGACTTGACAATACTTTACCGGGATAAAAATATTCTAATAAGTAATATTTTGAATTTCTAAAAAAAAAAAAAAAAAAAAAAATAAAAAAATTAAATGAAAATTAAAAAAAAAAAAAATAAAAAAATAACATTTTTTTATT
>Ga0214545_1000943_pt1 | contig 51339 bp, 18 predicted proteins | sample CNSS4metaG_FD_160064 | JGI IMG/M metagenome (GOLD analysis project Ga0214545, IMG submission 160064) | Root nodule microbial communities from cowpea collected in UCLA plant growth center, Los Angeles, California, USA - CNSS4 | ecosystem: Host-associated > Plants > Roots > Nodule | place: USA... | reverse complement strand
AAATAAATAGATATCTTTTATATATATATATATATAATATATATATATATATATATATATATATATATATATATATATATATATATATATATTTGTTTTTTATTTTTTTGAATTTAATGTTTTATTATTTTAATTTTACTTATTTTATAAATATTTTTATAATTAATTTATTTATGTGATTAATATACATTCTTTTATATTTTATTTGAATTTATTTTAGTTTTATTTAAATTTTAAATATTTAATTTTTATTATATTTTCTTTATTTTTTATTGTATTTTTTTGTAATTTTAAGTTTATATTGACTTTAATATAATTTATTAAAAAATTAATAAAAGTAAAAATTAAACATAATTAAAAAAAAAAAAATATATATATATATATATATATATATATATATTCTTAATTTTTTATTTAAATTTTTTTATATTTTAATTTAAGTTATATTTTAATTTTATTTATTTCATAAATATTTTTGTAATTATTTTATTTATATAATTAATATACATTTTTAATATTTTATTTGAATTTATTTTAGTTTTATTTAAATTTTAAATATTTAATTTTAATTATATTTTTGTAATATATTTTTTTATATTTTAAAATTTTCAATTTACTTTATTATAGTTTGTTAGAAACTTAATAAAATTAAAAATTAAATACAATTAAAAAATAAACTTTAAATTTAATAAAATGAAAACGATATATATTTAAAATCAACTTCTAATAAATAAAAATATATATATATATATATATATATATATATATATATATATATATATATAAATATTTCTTTTAAAATCGTTTATATATTTTTGGAAGTCGAATTCCATTTCTTTTAATTCATTGTTTCTATTTTTTCAAGCCAACATGTTTTACAACACACTTCACCCTTATTTTATTTCCACAACCATTTTTCCAAAATGGGCTAAAAACCTAATCTTCAAAACATTTTCATCCCCATATTTGTCTGCACACACTTTTTTTTGTTGGCTGAGATATGTTTTTAATATCTTTACTGGTTTACATTACTCTTCATACTCTCCCTAAAATCTATTTCTATGATATGTTCACCTTTCTTTCTCCTTTAACTAAATTGTATTTTTCATCAGGACGATGATATTTTGACATCAAAAATGTTTTTACACTCCTTTTGCACTACTTTTCACTTTCTTTCTTTTTTTTTCTTTACAAATACAAAAGTTCACTTTTTTATGACCATTTTACACCCCTACAGTGGGTTGTGAAATGGTTTTTTTTTATACAATCATTTATGGCCGACTAATATCCTTTTCAAATAATTCAAAAATATAAAAGAATTTTAAAATTATAAAATATCAAACGTAATTATGTGATCCCTAATTTTTATTGTGAATGGAGAGATACATAGAAGTAAAACTAGTCATTGTCAAGTTCATCTAAAAAAAATGATTTTCCAAAGAATTTTATAAAACTACGTAAATCATGATTTTCCATTATGAATGGAAATACATATGAGTGAGGTCAATTTTTATCGGGCCTAAAAATTTGAAAAACTATTTTTACTTCTTTTGTATAATCTTTTTCTTATTTTTGGAGAAAAATAACATTTAAAAAAGTAATTATTTTTCGCATATTTAATTAAAGATATCATTTTTTGAGAGGCATTGTAGGGGGCTAACACTTTCCCTAGATGTAACCGACTACATGATGAAAAATAAATAAAAAAATAGAAAAAAATAAGTAAATAATAAGTAAAAGAAAACAAAAAAGAAGAAGAGATAAAAGTAGAAAAAAAAGTCCAATCCATGTTTTTCACTATTTTTTATCCACGCCACACTGTGTTTTCTTTTTATACCTCCATTGCATGTTTGGTTAACAACCCAAAACCATTTTGATGACCAAACCACTTTTTTCTTTCTTTTAAAACAATGTTTTTAGTCCAATCCACGTTGTTACCAAAACCCTTTTGGGGCCTTCTCCCTGCACCTCTAAAGATTCTTCTATACCTCCAAAATTTACCATTTTGACCTTAATAAATAATTTACATGTCTCGGTGGTTGAAGAATTAAAACTGAATTTACTGTGGCTGGTTTTGCTTTTATTACTACAATGATGTACCCCCAATATTTATGTTCCGTTCTTTCTTCTGTTTTCGTTCTCTCCTTCTTCTCTCCGTTTGTTATTGTGTTGTCTTAAGTGATCCCCCTGCTTTCCATCTCTTTCATTTGAATGTGCTCTCTCCAGTGGTGCTCCTTGCTTTCCCTCTCTGAAGGTTGTAACACTGGTCTGCTTCAAGCTCCTCCAACCTCATTCCATACTAGTTGAAACTTCTCAACGCTTTTCTCTAGAAAGTTCTTCTTGCAAGTTAGTATGCTTTCCACTTTCCACTTTAATCATGTTTGTTATTAATGGATTGTTGGAATATTGTCTGTTGCAAGTGATATAGTTATATTTTATTTGTGATCATTACGGATGTCGAGATCCGTTTCAGGAAAATATGAAACAGATGTCTACATCCGTTTCATTTTTTTTTGTTTTTTTTGTACTATGAATATCGAGATCCGTTTTAGAAAACTGTGAAACGAATGTCGACATCCGTTTCATTGTTTTCTTTTTGTATTACGGATGTCGAGATCCGTTTCAAAAAAATGTAAAATGGATGTCGACATCCGTTTCATATTTTTCTGAAACGGATCGCGACATCCGTTTCGTTGTTTTTTTCTTTTTTTTTATGAAACGGACGTGGAGATCCATTTCAAAAAAGTGTGAAACGGATGTCGACATCCATTTTAATAAAAAAACAAAAAAATTAATGAAAGCGGATGTTCGTTTCACACTTTTTTTTTAAATGGATCTCAACATCCCTTTAGTATTTTTTTTAATCCCATTTGGGTATTATAATTAATAACTGTTGTGTAAAGGTAAAATATGGCTTATAAAAAATCCCATTTTGTACTTTTGATTCCTTAACCAGTGCATATGGATTATCTTTCTCCTTCCCATATTCCCAATTCTGAATCTTCTCGTGTGCCCTAGATGGCTCCCCTACTCTCAATCTCTCTCACACACAATACTTCATTCATCAAGGTGATTGTCGAGAACAAATCAAGCTTTTCCAAATCTGAGAGTAAGCTCCAGTTCATCCATTCCCACCTCGTGTATTCTCTCACCCTCCCCAAGGCTTCACTCTGCCATTCTCGAAGTCAAAATCGGACACTCCTCTGTCTATCTCTGCAACGGAACCCCACTGTATGCCCTCTTGAGCAGGATCTGGTGCATAACGGGTTTCATGAGGTTAAAGGTAGGGGAAAGGGGACCGGCGGCGTTCTGGCCCTGAAATCTAACCCAACGGCCGGAGGCAGAGTCAACTGTGGAAGTGTCAGACTCGTCGCACTCAGGGATGGTGGAAGTATCGACGTGGTGGCGGTGCGAGGGGCTGGAGGGGGCGGAAGTGGCAAAAAGAGGGTGGCAAAAAAAGGCTTTGGAGAGGGAATTGAAGTCAGACTTGTGCTTGGAGGTTTGGGGAGAGGAAAGAGGTGGGGTGACACCATTGGTGCCTAGGAGGTTCTTCTCCACCACTGCATGAGCCTTTATCGTTGTGGACTGCAACAATTTCCTCTCCGGCTTCGAAAACCAACTTGGAAACGCTTCTTCGTGAGCTATTTCGGTGTGATGGTCGTGTTTCATGAAGTCCATGTTGATGGCCAAGCTGTTCCTTATCATCTCCGTCACATTGTTGTATTTGGGAGCCTTGAAATCTTTAACACCTAGTTCGATGGTTCCATCTTGACATGTTTGAATGTTGGTTAGGGCAGTGTTGAGCCATGTATGTGCATCAACCGAGGAGCAGTTCTGGTTCCCGTGGAAGCACTCGAGGGTGCGGTTGAGGTGGAAGATGGTTTTTCCATAGAGCTTCAAGTAGTCACCATGAACGGTTCTGTGGTTCTTTGTTGGCATGCGGTCATAGTCAAGTGCTTCTTTCTGCATGATGAGAGCCTAGTTTAGGGCATGTTCAACAAGCATTCCTCGGAAGATAGTTCTGTGCTTGATCAATGTAAAATTGTGGTTCTTGGTTTGAGTGGTGGTGATGTAGTATTTGCATGGCACAGGGTGTGGAGTTAGGTTGCACCACCAATTGTTGGATAAAGCTGGTTCTCTTCTTGATGATGCTACCGAGAGGATTAAAGACATGAATAGCAGTGTGATGCATAGTTTTGCAATAAGGGTTTCCATTTCAGGTGGAGATTGAACAAATTAACAAAGTTTTCGTGAATTGTAGTACTTGCACTTGCACAACAGAGAATGTTTGATATGCTTTTAGGTTTGTAATGGTTATGGTGATGAAATTGTGTTGGATGTATATATATATCTATCTGGAGTGTGGAAGGGGTAAACGTGTGAGCTGAATAAAAGAATGACACTAATACAAACTGTAGCAGTTTTTCAAAACTTGATAAATTTTGTGGATACGTAAAAGATATTTTTTCACTTCCATCACGTTGATATGTATGAAAAAAAATTCTGAAATTTCATTTTTTACCATGTTTTCAAATTCATTATTTTTTATATATCAAAATGGACGCTTCTATTGTTTATAATTGAAAAGAATATTTATAAGAGGTTTTTGTAACATATCTTTATCTTTTTTTTCCTTTTTTAGAAATTTCATTGCTTTGTTTACTTTCTAATACTAATAGTTTTTTATTAAAAAAGGGGAGAGGTGTTCTTTCTAAATAATAAAAACAGGTAACAAATAAGAAAACAACAAAGATTTTAAACATATAATTTCTAAATTCTGACAGAATGTAAGCGAGTAGTGGGAATCGAACCCGCATTGTTAGCTTGGAAGGCTAAAGGTTACAGGTGTAGTTTTGGCTATATTAACTGCATCTTTTGGTGTAACTGGTTATTCCTTACCTTGGGATCAAATATGTTATTGGGCAGTAAAAACAGTAACAGGCATACCCGAAGCTATTCCTGTAATAGGATAGTCATTTCTGTACATTCAATGTACTCTACGGATAGAGGAATACATAGAGTTGAACATAGTAAAATAAGAAATTGAAAGATTTCGTTGAAATTATTCGTTTGGAAATTTCCTGAAAAGGTAATTTGTTCGAGGCGTAGATAAGCTAATTCTTGTAGATGTATATTTGTCGGGCTGTCCACCTAAACCAGAGGCCATTATAGATGCTATAACAAAACTTCGTAAGAAAATATCTCGAGAAATATATGAAGATCCAATGAGTTTGCAACACACAAAAAAACAATACCTTTTAGCGTATGACAAAAAGAAAGTAATGAAGTCCAGTTTTATAAGTAGAATTTAGCATGGTTAAGTGTTTAAATACATAAATAAATTTTAGCTGATGTATAAATAATAAGCATTGACTAAAATTAAATATAGTAGATTATAATATTTGTGCATTGATGAATTTACGAAAATATGCACGAGGTTGTGGACTGTGAATCATACAAATTATTTTAAGTTTAAATTTCTTTAATTGTTGTAAGGAAATTAAAGTTAAGTCTTTTCCAATGTATTGTTCATCAATATGATTTTGGCATGGAAATGTTAATTATTTAAATAAAGAGTTGTCATTTGCAAATTTAAGGGAAGGCAAAGTGTTTAACTAAAAAAGTCTCTCTTTTTTTTTTTGGCAAATGTATAATAACAACACAATGACATAAAAATTAACATAAGCATATAGTATAATTGAATACAAGCCTACTAGACATAACACCTGTTTGATGGATATAAAGTTATAAAAATGTGCACTTGGCCTTGTGAAGCATGAATCATAAAAATGACACTGATACAAACTGTGGAAGAAGAAAGAAGAAAGAAGAGAGAATGAGCCAGGTCAAATGGTTTTAAAATATTGGGGGTACACTGCACGAGCAAACAAAAGAGAGAAGTAATAGTTTTGAAATATTGGAGTTGGTGGGCTGCTGGAAGAAAAGACAAAATTTATTGTTTAATATTTACTTTTTACTACAAGGATAAAACTGAAATTAAAAAGAATTTTGGGGATACAGAAGAAACTGTTGGAGGTGGAGGGAGAAGCCCCCTTTTGTTTCCCTTTTACACATGCTTTGCCATGCGCCAGTTGCCCAATGCCTAATTTTACATCCACACCACCTTTTTCATATACCTTGTTTCTATTTTTTCAGCCCAACAAGTTTTACAACTCATTCCACCTCTATTTTATTTTCACACCATTTCCAAAATGGGCAAACATTTGTTTAATCTTTTTTAACACTCTCATCTATATATTTTTCTTCACACACTTATTTTTTATTGGGTTTGGAAGTGTTCTGATTTTAATATCTTTATACATTTACATTGTTATTCACACCCTCCTTAAACTCCTCTCATACCCCACTTTCTCTCTCCTCTAACTAACTTGTTATTTTCATTAGAATAATAATATTTTGACATCCAGAAAGTTTTTACATCCATTTGACACTATCTTTCCCTTTCTCTTGCTTTTTACAAATATAAAAGTTTCCTTTTTTTTTATGACTATTTTCCCCCTATAGTTGGTTGCCAAGTGATTATTTTTCTGAATGAATGCTCGTGTTGCCTAATATCATTTTAAAGTAATTTAAAAATATAAAAAATTTCAAAACTAAAAAATATCAACTGCAAATAAATTTGTTCTTCTTAAGAACTATGTGATTCCTATTTTCTATTGTGAATGAAAATATGTAGAAGTGAGGTCAATCATGGTCATGTTCATCCAAAAATAGAAAAGATGATTTTCAAAATAGTTTTCTATAACTATGTGGCTCATGATTTTTCACAATGAATGAAAATATATAGGAACGAGGTCAATCTTTGTTAGGTCCAAAAGTTTTTAAAAAAATTATTTTTTGTACAATTTTTTCTTATATTTTTGGGAAAATTAAACATTTAAACAATCACATCATTTTCACATATTTAATTAATGGTATCATCTTCTTCGGACATTTACCAACACCTTTTGTAGACATAACCGACTCCGAACCCATAATTCAATTTTTGTAGATCACGTCTTATCTTTGTAATTTTTTTGTAGTTTTCTAGAATAAACTATGGTGGCGATCCTAAACTGTTTTATTTATAATTTGTCTTCCCATTATGATTTTGGTTGTGACAATACATTAATGGACTCAAACACAAGTATATGTGCGTGTGTGCGTGTGCATGCGTGCATTTGAGTGTATGTGTGCATGCGAGCAAGCGTGCGTGTGTGGGTGCATGGGTATGTGCGTGCGTTCATAGGTGCATGCGTGGGTGTGTGCTTGCTTGAGTGAGTATCTACATGTATGAATATTAAACCTAATGAATGTGAATAATATATATGTCATCATGTAAAATTTTAGAAATTACATAAAACTTGTTTTATTAAAGAGCTCAATTGTGATCCCTATACTGCAATATTTAATGTGTTATTTTACAAGAGGTTATATATATTCTATAAAAAAAAAACTACTATTTTCCTATGAAGTCATGTACTTATATCTATATCGGTGGCTAAGTCTTTGAACTCTTAATTAGTTTTTAGAGGGTTAGAGGTTTACTTAGAGATCTCGACCATTGTGACTTAGAATCTAAGGTTTCAAATGATCATATTTGTCAATACATATTTTTGTTTGGGTAAATAAAATTTAATTTTAAAAATCCAAAAATAGGTAGTCAATAAAAAGGAATAAAATAAAGTGTTTGAAACAATTAAAAAAAAGATTAAAAATTAATTAAAAGAACAAAATATTAAAAATTAGAAAAATCTTTTTAAAAGGAATAAGTGATGAAAAATAAATAGAAAATAGAAAATGTAAGTAAATAATAAATAAAAGAAAGCAAACAAAAAAGAAAGAGCAAAGAGAGAAAAGCAGAAAAAGAGAGTCTAGTCCTTTTTCACTATTTCTTATTCACACCCCACTGTTTTTTCTTTCCATACCTCCATTGCATGCTAGGCTAACAACCCAAGACCATTTTTAATACCCACACCGACTATTTTTTTTCTTCTTTTTACACCATTTGTTTTGCTCAATGCATATTGTTGCCATTATCCCTTTGTTTTCTTTTTACACTTGCTTTTGCAATGACCTAGTAGCCCAATACTTGTTTTTACACCCACACCACCCTTTTTATTTAAAGGAGCTTTTCCTTGCACCTCCAAATACTTTTCATGTATTCCATAAAAATTTTAAATTTTCATTTTGTTCATCAGTTAAAAGTAACTACATTTTTACTCTTTTGTAACTGACCCACCCCCATTTTTTTCAATAGATGTCAAAATTCGGTGCATTATTTTGTTCTACAAATGTCAATATCCAGTACTTTATTTTTATTTTAAGTTTTTGTCTAGAACTATCAAAACAGGTAACACAGTTTGGTCAATTCGGCCCATCACGGGTTGATCACTTAATGAGTCAATTCAACCTAACTCACTTATTAGCGAGTCAAAATAATTTGAACCCGGCCTGGGCCACCACGGTTTGGTGGGTTAAATGGGTTGACTCATTGACTTAATTAAAAAAAAATACAATTTTTTTCTTCCATCTCAAAAAAACTAAATTATAATTATGATTAAAATATAAATAAACTTCAACAAAATCCAAATACAATCCAAAAGGATGTTAAGCTCCAAATACAAACCAAAATCACAAAAATACATATTACCAATGTGTTGGCTAAAAAAAAAAAATTTAACCCGAGTCAAATGCAAAATCCAATATAATAAAAAATACTTATGTGACCCATTATTTGCGGGTTGGTAAATCAACCTGACTCATCACGAGTTCAACCCGGGAGAGCCAGGTCAAAAATTAACTCGTACTGAAATTTGTAAAAAAAATTCAACCCAACCTGGTCCAAATCAGTGGTGGGCCGAGTTGGCTTGCGACTTCCAACCCATTTTGACAGTTCTATTTTTGCCTGTTATGATACCTTTTTTAGTAACTACCAAGTGACATGTGAAAGTCATTGTTCATTTCCATTAGTTATTTAAATGATGTTAGTAAAAAATGACCAAATTGAACAAAATTGACAAAAATTTAGACCTATTTGAAAAAAAAAACAATATTAGGACTAAAATGACAAAACTGAACAAAAATTAGGAAAAAAAAGTATTTTAACCAATATAAAAATTATGATATTCATGACTTGTTTTTTTTTTTAAGTCAAGATGCCCGAATATGCTGATTAGTTTGCGGACCCGCAGACCCACAAGTATGTGCGGACCCGCAGACCCACAAGTATGCGAGACGGACAATGTTTTCAAGCTTGCAATTTCTTTGTGGGGTGGACCAACCTAGCCAATAATGCGTATACCTAATCTGAAGTAAAGATGCCACTAAATTAACAGATCTGTTGTTACATCTCATGTTTAGAAAATTCCAAAAAAATCATTACTTTCCTAAATAATTATTCTGAAATTGAGTACGCTATGTTACAAGATACCTATTTTAAACAATCATACGCGTTTTATATGTACTTCTTCATAAGTAATATGTTATCTTTATTTTATACTTCAAAATACGTATTCTAAACTGTACACCCGTACCTTTTGAGGGCTTTGAATTAGTTATTTAGAAACACAAATATTATTACGTATTGACCATTAAGTATACTTTTAGGCCTTAAAAAAAAGAAGAAAAGGGTGCAAGAGGAAATATAAAAGGCGTAGGAAGTTCACCTGTATTTTGATGAGAAGCAAATCGAAAAGCTTTTAATAAAATGATTTAGCTCATGTTCTCCACATGTCCCTTCATAATACATTTAACTGGATCTTTTTCACGTATCTAATGAAAGCAGGAGAGAAGTTAATCTTCGTCTTAAAACTATACAAATAATTAATATTACTTTATTTAAATCTAGCCTTATGCATCCATTATGAATGTATGGCAAAAATTTAGTGCTCCAAGGCTTTCATTACTCACATAATACAAGATCAAGTGAAAAAAATCATTGAAACCAGTCAGTGATGCACAAATAAAACCAATAACTCTAACTGTGTCAATCACCAATTCAAGTATAATCGCATTGGATTCTATCATCTCACAAAATCGAGTAAGTATTCTTCCTATCAAGCATCATCGATCATCATTGGATTTTTGTACCAGGATAAAAGCACTCGATGCCAGTTTCCTTGATCTTGAAGTGAAAATTGTAACTCTTAATGGCTGTAATTCCATGCTGATGTTGTGTTTCCTTATTCAACACCATCAACTACATACAAAACGAACAATAAAACATAATCAACCACGGTGGATATATGATTTAATCAAAAGTTACAGAGAAGCTTTTATATTAAATCATCATCTAAGAGAAATCCAAGGAATCAACGCACGCAGTAGCATGATCTATTAGCAGTTGCAATGTCACTTATACAACAAAATTCAACAAAGGGAAGATAAACAATAATGGTAGTTATCTCTTTTACATTTAATCCATAGGGATCAGAAAACCTTATTTGACACAAATTTGGAGGTATTAAAATGGGAAGTTGGGGAAATTGATTTGTGGGTCAAAACATGATATAGAAGAAAATGTCATTGCGTATATAGGTCTGGAGATCAACTCTGTAACAAGTTCTCTGCTATATTTTTAGATGAACCTGAAATAGAAACAATTTAAGCTAGGCCGAGCTACAAAACATAAAAATAAGACATTTTTCTTTGACTGAAATACAAAAAGCAACCCTTGGAGCTCCCTCGTATATAGACTGTGAAATTTAATCAGAAAGAATAGAAAAGAGAAATCAAATTCAATAAGCAGACTACTTATACCCTAGTGAATTTTTAACACAATACTGCCTTTGTTTGAATTCAGATTGAATTCTTTAACTTAAAAAGTGAAAAACTTGAAAAACGTATTTCCAATTAATAGATCTATAGGAAAAGTTAAGTCATTTGATTTGTACCCAAACACCAGAAAGAATTAGAGTAAAATAAGTTCGTCATATACCCTTGAAAAGAAACCTCGGAGAAAGGGAGTTTAAATATGAGGACTTCTAACCAGACATTACAAAACGATAAAACTTAAGATAAGGTTTCTTAGTAAAGATCAAACTGAAAAGCTTGTAGCAATCCATGTTTCGAAAGCCAAAGGTATATAGTGTCATTAGTAAATGAAAAATTTTTCTTTGCTTTCAAGGTCTCTAAGAAGGTGAAATGTTTTCATAACAAGTGGTCTCTTGACTTGCCTTGAAGGTTTTTCCTATTCTATATTTCATTTCAATAGAAAGGCAGCAGTGGCATGGTTATTTAATCAACAAAGTGAAATAATATAAAATAACAATTTTGTCATAAGCTTAGATTAAGATGGAAAGATAGGAAGAAGTTAAACGGGTTATTCTCAATAAGATAACATCCAGAAAATCTTGGGACTGTATAAACAATTTCAGTATGAAATTATTATACTGCAGTGCAGAATGATACAAGTCTACCTGACCATGCACATCTTTCGCTAAACCAGTGGCCAATGGTTCAGCCTTGACCAAAATCTCAGCAAGGTACTCCATCTCTAAGATAACAGCAGTCCTGTCTCCATTCAAATAAATATCTTTATGATCAAGTGCAATAAATGCACAACCCTGTGAAACAAACACAGAAATGAAGAACTAAAAACATTGGAATAGATTTCAAACACAGAAAAGGTAGTATTATCTTACATATTCTGATGTTAACGTATGGCAATAATGCATCAAGTTCAAAACATCATCTGAAGAACCATTAGCAGCAACTTCAAGAAAAGATATATCATCTATAATGATAGAGATGGATTTCTTGTCTTGATGTAACACAGTGATCACTCTTTCAATTTGCTCAAACACAGAAGCAAGCCCATCATGATTGGGTTTTCCTTCACCTAGGCATCAATAAAATTTGTTACTCAGGGATGTATATAATCCCACAGACTCTACATTTCTCAATTTCATTATTGTTCCTAAAGCTATGGAATTGATAGATAAGTATCGAGTAGACAGAACCACACAAGGCTCCAAATTGGGGGATATGGAATGGAACTAATTGTTCTTTCTTATAATTATTAACTTCTTAATCTCATCAGATGAACTGTGTTCACGCAAACTTCGCACCTCACATTATGATCAGTTACTAATTTAGAATTATGGGATGTAAATGTTTAAATGGAATAGAACTTTCCGCACTACACCAAAATAATAATTTTTCACTTGCCATTCTATTGACCCTTAACTACTCTTAGATATTCGTCAATACCATGGTCACTAAATTATAGGTCTAGAAGATATCACACCAGTCATTAGGTTCCTGTCATGCCTATAGCATGATACTTTGGATATGTCGTCACCAACTTCCGTATATCCCTATCAGTATCAATTCTAGGCAGCAACCACCCAATTTTGTATTTCCATCAGTGGATGTTCTCTTTCCTCGATCTAAGGAGAGAATGGATCATCTTGAAATATATAGTCAAGATTAATTAGATTAAAATTAGTGTTATTTCTTCTTGACATCTCGTTTTATGACTCATTCTTAGCTTCATATAATAAATTGTGAAAACAATCTTTTGCAACTTTTAATAGCTTGGAAAATAGACTTTAAACCTAATTCAACCTCACAAAATTTACATAAAAGATGAGTTGTACCTACTTATATATATTATAATTTGATCATATCTCTATGAAGATGTGGTATTCAACACATTCCCACTGCCAAGGACTAAACATCTCAAACATGAGAATAGAGATTCATGGATGGATGGTCCAATAACGGTACCATAGTGGGTGATATGATGGCCCAGTATATACCTTGCTAATATATGTTCTAATCCCATAACTAACTTAAGAAAACCAACTTATAAGTCAATATGGGATATCTAACAGTCTAATATAATAGTTGACTTTATTTCCTTTTTTCAAATGAATGTAGTAAAAGCACTCTAAAATTTCTTTGACAATTTCAGGCTGAAATTGTTGAATAAAGGATTTTATTAAAACTATTGAAGTTTAGAAGCACATGAACCAAATTTCAAGTGTCTTCATATGTAAAACACATTGTTGGCTTCTCATCACTGTTGACTAGCCAACAAACTTTTATATAAGCTCAAATACTTTTCGTATATCATTAACTTAATCTCTAACACAACATTTCTTTTGTGCTTCAAATACTGGGCTGCTGATTCATTTTTCTCCATCCAAAATTTAGATCTTTAAATTCTTTAATGTTGAATATGTTTCTCAAACCTTGCTTTTGATTCACTAGTGATCAAAGCTACAAAACCTGCATTGTGAATCAGGGGACCCTAACATGGATAAATTCTCAACCTCAAATAAAGGAAAGTTTTCACTATCTTCATTTACTAACTTTTGCTCATTTTTCTTTCCTGCATATTCTCCCAAACAAGGATAAGAACGAGCCACACACAAGTAGACCAATAAAAGTTCCACTTCTTTTTCATTATTTGTTTACTAACTAATTTGAGTACTTCTATATTATCTATAGCCACCTAAACTTCATGCTCCTCTGTTTCTTTCAGTAGTACTATATTGAGTATCTGAAAGTAATAATTCTATTGCTACTACTGACGCCAAAAAGCATCAATAGATTTCAAGAAAATTGACCAGTTACTGCAGAACATCAAGAAATTCACAATGTGTCTCTGGTTCATATTATCCATACAACCATCACATATTACTACTGAATTACTCCTTCCCTCTCCATTTCAACTTATTTATCCATTCTTGCGCATTTCTTCTATATACATCGCCTAAACATAATTGTAACTGCTTCACCTACTTTAACGATTATTTATAACAATGAAATCAAGTAATGAAGGAGAGTTAGGGAAAGACTCATGAATGACAAAATCATGTAGTTTCTGATCTAAACTTTAAACACAGTACATCAGTAACAAATTAAAGACAAACTATTGCAACAAATTCAATCTTTTTCAAACAAACAATGAGAAAAAAGAGCTAAATACCAATAACGAAGTTTCTCACCTGGACACTGAAACATAAGCATAGGAAGGAAAAATAATCTGCCATTATCTCTTTGAGCAGTTAAGTTGCAACCCTATCACATCACAAGTACCCGTGAAGTTTGTCAAATACAACTGAGTAAAAAACGAGACATCGTAACAGAATACAACAAAATATTATGACAAACAATTTTTTTATCATGGTATTACTAGTAAGGATCGTTCATCGCTGAAAGCAATGATTCAGAAACTTTGAGGGCACACAAGGTGAGTGTTCCTCTCCCAACATGGTTTACTTCATACCAAAAGTGGCACCACCAGGATTGAAAACCTGGACTACTTGTTTAAGAGACACAATTTACTACGACTGTTGTCAACCAATGTTGATTGACAAACAATTGACTAGCATGTTATGAAACCAAATTACGACGAAAACAAGAGCAAACGATCAATTTAGGTTACGAAATATCACGCACTTTTCAAAATTTATTGTTTACTCATAAGAAAAAAAGGTCCAATACCGAAATTGGTCCTTTCTCTTAGCTCCAACCAATGAGAAAATTAAAAAAAAAAAAAAAATCCTCATACTATCAGTCTATAACTGTAGTCCCTAAAATTATGTTGAAGTATCATTCACACTACATTTTTTCATTTTAGATTAAACTAAGTGACAAATTGCACTTTCACAAACCTTTTTCAATTTATAGTTCTCAAGGCATAATGTGTACCTTCAAGGACCAGTTTCAAGTATCCACCAAAAACAAAGATAGACAGAGTAACACTATTACAGTGTCGAGTTGTTGAAAATACAATTAGCTAATAACATAAGCAAAGACATCCAATGTGAAACGAATATTTAGCTACCTTATCAGTAGCAAAAGCAGTTTCACCACCAAATCAACATTAGGAAACGTAGACAAATACAAGATTACAGTGCCCAAGAAAAAGAATAAAATGGATATATGTAGAGAGAAAAGGGAAATACGAGCTTTCGGAGGACGCGATCGTAGTGGGAGAAAGGATGAGAAAAAGCGAGCAAGAGAACGGCGGAAGAAGGGTGAGAAGAGAAGGAGCGTTTGAGGATGTGGTGAAGAACGAAAGCGGCGCTTGTGTCAACACAGTCCTCCACAAGAACAAAGCGACCACACAAAGGCCATGGCTTCGCGTTGTCATTGTTGTGAAGCCCCAGCGCTTCGTCCAGAAGGTTCCAATTTTTCTGCTCCATCTTCTGCTTCTTCTGCTTTCAGTTCACCGTTTATGAAACTTCCAATCCAACTGCCTCCGGCACGACCCGAATAATTAACGTTTTTTTCTTCTCGTTTTCTCGCCCAACAACCCGAACCATTAGTTAGGACTATATGCGAATACTTTTTGTTTTTTTCGTTTTATATATTTTAGGGTTAAATATGTTTTTATCCCTCAAGTTTCAGTGAATTTTGGAATTAGTCTCTTTTTGAAATTTTATACTAATTTAGTCCTTCATCTTTAGAAATACGGGGATTTAGTTCTTCTTACCAAATTTTGTTAGTTTTATTTGACATTTTAAACGTATTTTATGATAATATTTGGATTAACATTGAAGCGAAAATGTGTCAAACGGTATAAACAATTCAAATATCATCATGAAATGCGCTTGAAATGTCAAATAAACTTAACAAAATTTAGTTAAAAGGACTAAATTCACACATTTTTAAAGATGAAAGACTAAATTAGTCAAAATTTTTGAAAATGAACTAATTCTAAATTTTACTGAAATTTGAGGACAAAAACATATCTAACCCTATATTTTATGTTAACTTTATAATACTTTTGAAAACAAAATAAAAAGAATAATTTGTACGCATCAAATGAAAAATTATTATCTATACTGTTTATCATATAATCATCTTTTTGTATTCTTCTAAATCAAAATAATTATTCTACCCTTTAAATTACCATTTTTTTAATTTAATCGTTTTTTCTATTTGATATTTTTTCTTCTTTTAAAAATTTAACCATTCTTTTAAACTAAAATAATTATTTATAATAAAAAATATCTAAATATACTAAAAATTACGTATAATAAAATTATAAAAATTATTTATATTTATTTTTATAATTATAATAAGGGTTGAATATGTTTTTTGTCTCTACAATTTAAGTAAAATTTGAAATTAATATCTCTTCAAAAAATTTTATCAATTAAGTCCTTCATCTTTAGAGATGCATGAATTTAGTCATTTTAACCAAATTATGTTAAGTTTATTTGACGTTTCAAACATGTTTCAAGCGCATATCATGATAGTATTTGAATTGTTTATACTGTTTGACACATCTTAGTTTCAATATTAACTCAAATATTATCACAAAGTCACTCACAAAGTTTCAAGCACATATCATGATAGTATTTGAATTGTTTACACTGTTTGACACATATTTGCTACAATATTAACTCAAATATTATCATAAAACATGTTTGAAACGTCAAATAAATTTAACATAATTAGGTTAAAAGGACTAAATTCACGCATCTTTGAAGAATTAAATTGGTCAAAATTTTTGAAGAGGGACTAATTCCAAATTTCACTTAAATTTTAGGGACAAAAACATATTTAACCCTAATAATTTTATTATTTTTGATTATCATTAAAAAATATGCATCCGCATAGCACGCGTGTTCATTGCTTATATATAGTTGAAGTTCTGATTTTAGTTGAACTTGTTACAAGTTTGTTTTCTAGTCTGCATCCTATAATTTCTTGCACCTTGTAACTCATTTAAGTTTAGATATGTTTTTTTTTTCCTTTACCTTGTGTTTGGATGGAGCATTTCAACCATGCTTAGAAATTGAAATGCTTTGTATTTGAATTGCTTGTAATTAAATTCCATTCATTTTTTAAATAACTTGTTTGGATAAGGAAATTAAAATACCTTACATTTCAATTTCTTGTTTGGAAAAAAAAATTGAATTTATTGTGAGATAAAATTTAATTTTAACAATATTTATTTTAGGCTTAATTATGTTTTGAGTTCATGATAATTTTGGAAACATGCTCGACAACCCAGATGGGTCGGGCTTACCCAACTACACAACCGGATTGGTTAGACACGACGACCCACCCAAGCTGGACCGATTGGGAAACCCAGACAAGCTGGGTCGGCCCGATGATTTAGAGGCCTGACGACCTATACTGGACGATTGTGTCGTCAAGTTCGTCAATATGGTCTGGTCCAGCCCGTCTAGGTCATTGGCCCCATGCTCTAGACTAGTCCGACGACCCGAACGGACCCGACGATCAACACGGGCCCGATGACCTAGACGAGCCCAACGACCTGGACGAGCCCGACAATCCAGACGGGGCCGAATACCCGGATGAGTCTGAATACCCGGACGAGTTCGACGACCCGGACGGGCTCGACGACCTGGACGTGCTCGACAACCCGGACGTGCTCGACGACTCGGATGGGCCCGACGACTCAGACGAGCCCAACGACTTGGACACTTTCGACGACCCAAACAGGCTCGACGACCTAGATGGGCCAAACAACCCGGACGAGCCCTTTCAAACTGTCAGGTTCGTCCGGGTCGTCGGGATCGTCCGGATAGTCTGCCCCGTACGAGTCTTCGGGCCCGTTTGGATTGTCGGGACCGTTCGGGTCATTTGGCCCGTTTGGATCATCGAACCCGACGGTTTGGATGGGCCTGTCTAGGTCATCGTTCTCGTCTGATTCGTTGGGCCCATCCACGTCGTCCTACATGTTTGGGTCGTCGGGCCCATCTGAGTCGTCGGGCTCGTTCGGGTCGTCGGGACCGTCGGTGTGGTCAGGTCTGTCTGGATCGTCGGGCCCGTCCGGGTCGTCGGGCTCGTTTGGGTAATCGGGCTCGTTCGGGTTATCAGGCTCATCGGGTTGTCGGGCTCGTCCGGGTCATTGGGCCCGCTTGGATTGTCGGGCCTCTTTGGGTCGTCAGACATGTTTGGATCGTCGGGTCCGTCCGGATCATTGGGCTCATTTGGATAGTCTGCCTCGTCCGAGTCGTTGGGCTCGTCCGGGTCGTCGGACCCATTCAGGTTGTTGGGCCTGTCCCATAGATAATAATATATTTTAAAAAATAATATATTTTTCATGTTGAAGATGAAAGCCCATGGGTTGGCCTTAACCCACAGGGCTTTTGTAGGGTTTTTGGCCCTATTGGCTTCTTTGATGGGGGCTTTTTTTAATGTGGGCTCTTTTGGCCCTAGCCCACATGGGTCAGGGCCAAGTCCTGTGGGCTAGGCCAAATTGGCACCTCTCGGACCCGCCCAACCCGTCTGGGTCCTCATACCCGTTTGACAACTCCACCATAGAGTTTAGAATGTAAGGTTGAGTGAGAAGAATTTCAAATTCTACATATTTTGAGAGTATTTGAATTTCTACTAATTTAGCTAATTGAAATCCTTCAAAAAAATGCTTGCATTTGAAATGCTTTTTAATTTCTCTATCCAAACAAAACATTTCATTATAAAGAAATCTAAATTTTTCAAAAAAAATGAACTACCTTCTTAAATTGCCTCATCGAAACAGATCCTCCTTGAAGGCTATCCTCCAAAGTCTTTAGACATCTCTAACTCTTTTCGATAGTTATCTTTCCCGTAACACAAATGTATTATTCTTCGGGTTGTTATTTTCTGAAAGCCTATTTCGAGTCCGGTGCATATTAGACATGTTACAGTGAGTTGAATCCGTGAATCAATTTGATTTCGCACAGGTTCCATTAACGGGTGAGGTTAAAAAATTAATTTTTTTATTAATTATAGGTCAAAATCAATTTCGTTCACTTGACCTACGGATTATGGATGGAACTGGATTATAATGAGTTTATCCACAACTCACCTATATTTTTAAATAAATAAGCTAACATGAAATTAATTTAAGATTTAATTATTTGGATAGTACTCACTTTAGTAAAGGTGTGTCAATTTAGTTCCATTTTTTAAAAATTGTCAATTCTATTACAACTTTTGAAAAAATGTCTCATTTAGATTATTTTTAAACAAAAAATATTAACGCTATTAACAACGTGCCACATGTCAATCTGTATTTTTTACTTTTTTTTAAATTTAATTTTTTTTTGTAATTTTTTTTGCCACGTGTCAGGTTCTTGGTATGATACGTGACATTGTTAATGCCACATGGCTGGACAATGTCACGTGTCAGTGTCACTATCAAATTTCATTGGCTTGATTTTAATCTCATATATGTTTCAGTAATTCAATTTAGTCCCTACTTATATGTCTTTGATTCAATTTTGCCCAATATTTTTAATCCATTTTTTATAAAATTAAAACTAATTAAGTATAAATATTTTTACAAAAAATTAAGTATTAATATTTATATTAAAATTTAGTGATAAAAGTCATTTTATTAAATCATTTTTAATCAAAATAATATTAGTACAACATTCATAAAAATAATAAATTTGTTCTTAAATTGAAGAGAAACAATATTGTTTTATTTTGAAAAAAAAAATTAATAAAAAAAAGTTAATAATATACAATAATGTAGTATGTTAAAAAGTCACTTTTAATAACAAAATATTAGTATGGCATTTATAAAAATAATAAATTTGGTTTGAAAGTGGAGAGAAACAATATAAATATTAATACTTAATTTTGTGAAAATATTTATACTTAATTAGTTTTAATCTTATAAACAATGATAAAAAAAATTTAATTATTAAAAAAAATTGGGAAAAATGGAATCTTAATTAGTTTTAATCTTATAACAAAAGATTAAAAAAATATTTTAATTATTAAAAAAAATGGGAAAAAATTGAATAAGAGACATACATAAGTAGGGACTAAATTGAATCAAGATATATGGAAATTAAATTGAAATCAAGACAATATAACATTTGATAGTAACACTGACACGTGACATTACTCTGTTACGTGGTACTGAAAATGTCACGTGTCACATAAGGGATTTGACATGTGGCAAAAAAAAATTTAAAGAAATCACAAATTGACACGTGACACGCTTTTATGATGTTAGTAATTATTGTCTTGGTTAAATTGTGGGATAATATAATAATTGAATTATATTAGTTAACATGAAACATGTATTGGTTAAATGGTGGAGCGTTGTCATGGTTGTGGGTTCAAGCCTTGGAGAACCCAAATTAAACTTTATTTTTGCTATTTTTAGTTTTGGTTTGAATGTGAAAGGGTAGTGTAAACCCTGATATAGCAGCCAAGAAGGGCTAGAAAGTAGTCCTTAATGAGTCATTGAATGGTAATTATCATATACCTTAAGCCATTTTTGTTTTGCCACATTAAACCCACATTAAGACACCAATTAGAGGCCAATTAAGAGAAAAGGAGAGGGGTTTTATGGCTGGTTTTACTGGGTTGGTTGAGGGAGACGAAAATCAGACTGAAGAGAGTGTGGTGAGTGAATCATTGAGGCTGATTGGAGGAGAGTCAAGGGAGGTTATTGTAAACAAGGTTAGGGAGTTTTACACGTTCTAATTTATGTTAAGCCTGAATCGCATGCTATACATTGTGAAAAATATGAATGTCATTTGTTTCTGCTTAAATTTTTGGATTTCTGGAAATTTTCCAGAAACCGCCTGGCGGGCTAGGCATAGCCGCCACGCGGCTCATCATGTGTTGGTACTTATGAGTTCATGGGGAAGGAACCGCCTAGTGGCACATTCCCGGTCGCTAGGCGACACATATTGATTCACCTAGTTTTTTTGGGTCTATATGAAGCGCTTGGCAGTAGCGAGTGACGTGCCAGGCGACGCGAGCAAGTTTTGGTTCGAATTTAATGTTTTCTGTGATCTGGGTTGTTTTTGTTCGAAGGAAAAACTAAGTTCAATTGTTAAAGGATGTGTGAATGTCAAATGGCAATTGATTTCATGTCATAGGGCATGTGATTGAATGGAACAGTGAAAAATGCTCTTATGGTTGGGAAAATTGGGTTTTTTGGTTTAAGGAAGGTTCGTGGGGTTAATTGTATTGGATAATGTTAATAGTGTAAGGGGAATGTGAAACTCTATGATAATGAGCGATTTCGAGCAGGAACTGGATGGAAATTACAAAGACGCGAGGTTGGGAGTTGTTGGGGTGCGAGGGTGCTGGAAAAATTCTGGGAAATTCCCAGAAGGCTATGCACCTCCTGGCGGTACACAGGGAGTCGCCAGGCGCTAGCACAATTTAAAAAATCTGCGTGGCTAGAAGGTGCCTTGGAGGAATTGGGTCTGTGGAAACTAAGTTAATACTAAGTTATTATTAAGAAACGTGATGGAACAGAGACCTGAGGTGATGGATGTGGGAATTACACTAAGGAGAATTGGAATGGTTTAATGGTGCTGAAGGAAAATAATTACAATTAGATTATGGTAGAGGACTGGAATATCACCGCAATTGATATAGGTTTCTATAAATATAATTAGCCAAGTGGAGGATGATCGTAGAGTATATAGGACTAATTGATATTTAGATGAACCTAGGACATGTTTAATATTAAAGAAGGAAAAATGGTGTGGTGCTATCTTGGAGGAATTACTTAGGGTCCTATTGTTAAATAATAAGTGTAATTGCTTTGGGTTGAGGCAACAATGAGAAGTGGTAGTAAGGTTGGGATTTTTGTGTCTTTGGCCTAAGGTGGAGTATCTTGGTTGTTATTTAGTTAACTTGGAAGAGTGTGCATGATCTAGAGAGTGAATCTGGCATTGAGATAATTGTGATATTAAGGAATAAGCCCTGTGAGTGCATGATGTTATGGTAGTGATGAATAAGGTTTACTTTAAGAAAACCAATTTTTGTACACATGGATGGTTGGACTTAGATGGAAGTAGGAAACTGGATAGTAAGTTAGCCACTGGAAAAGCGATTCAACTGGATTGGTGAAAGGCATAGTGAGTCTTGATGTCTGGATTGAAAAATCAAATCTGTGAAGAAGTACATAGAAACCAAAACTGTGTAGGTACTAATACAGCACCTGATGGTGGGTTTAGACTGCTAGGCGATAGTGGCAACGACATTGGGTGTTGGAACGAGTGCGCCTGGCGGTGAGGCTAGTCCCGCCAGGCGGGGTCTGCAACGTGGGTGTTTTCAGAGGCGCTACGCGCCTAGGGGTACGTGTCCCCCGCTAGGCGATTTTGCTGCTCCAGCCTTGGGTTGCTGGATTCTTCCTACGTGATCTACAAGGCTTTTGGTGATGCTTCAAAGGTGGGTTTGTTGGTGTTTCTTGAGTTGAGCTCGGAACGTATTCCTTGAGTTGAGCTCGGGATAACGGTTAAGCATGTGGCATTCCTCGAGTTGAGCTCGAAATGGCATCCCTCGAGTTGAGCTCGGGATGGCGGATAAACACGAGGGACCCTTAAGTTGAGCTCGGGTTGGCGAGTGTTGCCGGTGTAAGTGTGCTGGTTGTGGCCAGTACGGATGGGTCCGGATAGATTACCCTCCTCAGTAGTAACTAACGAGTTTGGTAGTCTTGGGACGTTGTGAACTATGTTCGTAATTGGGAACTCTACCTGGCGTTACGGTGTATGATCAGTAGCAATGGTTTCCCGCACGTGCTCTATCAGTTGTGGTCGATAGGTATGGCAGCAAGTCATCTTGAGGTAATCACTAGAAGATGTAAAACATGATTCACATGGTTGTGGCCATGTGGTATAGAACTAAAGAAAGGAAATTTCCCCTGATGTGAATGATTGTTTTATATATAAGTGTTATATATATATATATATATATATATATATATATATATATATATTTGTGTGTGTGTGTGTATATATATATATATATGTTTATTCTGTTAAGCTCACCCTATCTGCTTGTGGTTGGCGATGATCGTGTACGCGGTACTTGTGAGCAAATGATGTTGTTGTAGGTGGTTCGGGTGAGGCTTAGCTATGGAGCGAGGATATCATGGGGAGCTTTATATATATTTTATGTTTTTTGAAATAAGTTGTTGGATTATATTGGATATAATAAAAGTTTTAAATTTTCTGTGCTTTTGGGAAATGATATTTTGTTAAATGAAGTGAATTTATTATTTTCTTTATTTTATTATTTAAATGCGTAATATCCTGACGGGATATTACACTCCTCCGCTTCGGTGGTGCGCTGCGTCGCGTAGCTTCTCCTTAGGTTGCTGGTCCAGTACATTGTCAGTTTTTTATTATTCTATTTTACTTGCTGTTATTATTTTAAGTTTGTGCAAATTGTAACATCTACTTTATAGGGCCATTCCAATAAATTAGGGATTGAGTCGGTTGTTCTTTTGGTTGTAAAACAACTTTATATAGTTGATTTCTATTGATTAAATAATAGCGTGCATAAACGTTCAATTGCCTTTCATGCATCAGTTACTCCTATCTAATAGCACACATCTATTCATTTATTAAATATCACAACACACATTGCTCCTTTCCTATATTGTTCATCTTTGTGAGATGTGAAGTTTTATGTTTTGCCAGAAGATTGGAAGTGAGGAAACTTGTTTGATCCAATTATGGATTGTTTATAGCATTTGTTTGAAAATGGGCAATTAAATGGGTATAAAATATTGTGGGAGTTATAAAATATTGTGGAAGAATAGAGAAACTACCATTTATGATAATGCATTCTCACTAATCCTACAAATTTTACTACATCTAAAATCAAACAAAGATTTTCATTACATGAACGACCGAGTGAATGCAGAACTTGTTATCACATGAATCTGATTAATTTTGTATCAATTATCATGTGTTATTTTCTCTAGTAATCTGCTTTTTGTGTTCATAAAAAGCATACATGGAAACAAAAGTTTCTTTATTTATCCTTTTCAACTGACTTGGCATCTTTTACTGTAACGTGAGACAAACTTTTTTCATTTATCATGTATTATTTATTTGCTTCCCAATTTCATGTTTATCTTGCAAGGTCCCATCTTATCTAAAAGAAAAATTTTGATACCTAACAATATGATTTTCAATTTAAAACATCAATTATCTTAAGATGACTTTTTTCCATTTTTCAAATTGTTTTTGCCATCTTTCTTTTATCACAAAATATTCTCTGTTCTTTTGTATCTCTCTTCATTTCACACTATAGGGATGTGACACAAACTTTCTCACATACCCACTTTCCATCAGATTTCTTAACTCTACCAATTTCCCAAACAAAAAATACCCTATCAACTTTCTCTTAACTTACCTTTCCCTTCCATCTATTCCTGCTACTCCCTTCATTATCTGCATCTACATAATTAACATTACGTCCTAACCAACCTAGACATAATTAATACCACCTCACTTCATGCCAATAAACACAACAAACACAACAAAAACATTCATTATTTCTTGACTCGTATAAACTCAAAATCCCACGCGAGATTATACCCGCAGGGAGACACTTTCCACAAATACTGTCAATAACATTTTAGTCCCTACAATACTAGGGAGCCTGGACTTCTCGTGACATGTTTGGGGCAGTGGACAAAAGCGCTTTTAAATTAAACCCATTTATTCACACTTTCTTTCTCTCTCTTCTTGAGAAAGCCTGCATTTTTTTTTTCTCAAACTCTTTCTGCATTGCCACTTGGCTCCCTACCCTTTAGGACTTGCACTATAAATATATAACCAACCTTACTCCTCTGCTCACACACACACACACCAATTCCTCTTCAACATTCCACTCCAAATATTCTTCTCTTCTCTTCTCTTCTCTTCTCCTTTGCCACCACCTCTTCATTCCTTCCTACCATCCCAGAGATGATTTGAACATGTTTGAATCAATATAGAAATGCATGAGATGAATTAAAAACTAAAACAAAATCTGAATCTGAATCAATATAGAAATGCATGAGATGAATTAAAATCTAAAACGAAATCAGAATCAGAAATATGAAAACATGATTCAAATACGGAAACTAAAACGAAATCAGAATCAAAATTGATTCTGGAATACAGAAATTGAAATTCAATTACACAAACCAAAACTCAATTCTACATAAATGAACTTAATGGTGTTACCTAACAACTATATTATCTAACTTGTTCTTTAAACAGAATTAAGCATTGGAATGTGATTGAGATGATTGGAATGCATTTCATAGCATGAAAAACATATTAGAACAGAGAAGAAAAATGCAAGCTAACTCATTGTAGAATTAGAAACAATGTTACAAATTCATTATGAAACTGATTTAGAGAACTAACATTTGGAGAAGTTGGGATCAACCAACACATATAAACTGAAATAATTAAGAAAATTGAATAGGAAAAAGAGTGTTATGTGACAATTACCTTACTAGTTGTATATTTCCATCCTCATCTGGATATAGTAATTCTAAGTTTTATTGCTCAAATGGTTTAGATTCATGAAAATCATCAACATCTTCTTCACCCGTGTTGTACATATCTCTAGGCTTTAAATGTACAAGTATGCACCAATTTTTATCCAACTCATCTTCTATATAATACATTATTTGAGCTTCTGGTGCTTGAATATATGGCTCATCATCATCATTATCACCAATATGGATCAAACGTGAAAAACTTACTAATGTAAATCCAAAGTCATTCGTCATAATCCCTCTAGAAGAAGTTGTATTAGCCCACATACATTTGAATAAAACAACTGAGAAATGTCCATGGTAATTTATCTCAATTATGTCTACCAATCAACCGTAATATGGCACACCTCCAAACTGCATTTGATTATCAATACTACTTGCATAACTCCTTGTCCCAAATGTACCAAACACTCCACTACTTTATGCTTTAAGCCAAAGGTCACGCTCCAATATACAAAATTTGAACCCATTCACATTGTAGGCACTATATCACTTTGCACAATCAATCAGACCCATAACTAAGAATTTTAAATCAATTGAATGGATACCAATTGATTCATTCCTTATCTAAAACAGAACAAAATACTTAATATTCAAAAACATACTTAATATTTTAATAATATAAATTAAAGATTATTGGAGAAAATATACATACACGTCGTGAAAACTACTTTACAAATTCCCTATGAACCCTCTTGTCTATCACAGAGGATGATCGTGTGCAGCTTCTTAGTTGTCTTCGTAAAGTGTCTCTAAATTCCCTATGTCAAAGATATAAAATATATAATGTAATGTTGAACAAAAAACTAATTATACAAAAATACATAAATACTTACTGCATAAACGGGTCAACTATGGTGCCTAAATCTATGCCTTCCATCTAACCAACTACGATGACTCATGAAACAAAATTTACCACCTTTAAGAAGCTTCTTAGGAGTTATGTCAAAATTACATCTAGGATATGCCAACCCAGTATGTGTGTTCCATCCAGATAGGGTTCCAAGACCTGGAAAATCACTGATAGTCCACAATACGGCTGCATGCATATCAAACACTTCATTTCCATATAAGTCAAAAGTTTTGATGCCAGTGCTCCATAACTCTTTCAACTCTTCTATTAGTGGTTGTAAATATACATCAATATCATTTCTTGGAGCTCGCTTTCTTGGAATGATCATAAAGGGAATAAAGGAACTTTGTTTCATACACATCCAAGGAGGAAGGTTGTACGGTATGAGTACAACTGGCCAAATACTATGACTAGTGCTTAGATTGCCATATGGATTAAACCCATCAATAGCCAAACCAAGTCTCACATTTCGAGGGTCTAAGGCAAATTGAGGATGTTTAAGGCCAAATGTCTTCCATGCCTTAGAATCTCTTAGATGCCTTAAGATCCCTTCATTTGTACTTTTTGATGCATGCCATCGCATATGCTCAGCTATTTTAGAAGACATAAACATCCTTTGTAAGTGTGGCTTCAAAGGAAAATACCTTAAAACTTTTGCAGGAATCCTTTTTCTTTTATTACTTGTACCACTATCACTTGTACCTTTCTTTTTTGCCTTCCATTTAGATGTTTTACATTTCTTACAAAAGTCCCTATTTGCATCTTCTCCTAAGTACAACATGAAATCATTTGGACAAGCATCGATTTTTGTGTAATGAAGACCAAGCTTGTTAATGATTTTCTTCGCCTCATAGAATGAGCGTGGTATTTTAGCATGTTCAAAAGAATCAACTAACAACTCTAGCATCATGGACATTCCCTTGTTAGTTATTTTGCACATACATTTGATGTGATACAACTTGATCAAGAAAGAAAGTTTAGAATATTTATCACACCCTTCACATAAACTCTCTTCACCTTCTTGCATCAACTGAAAAAAATCTCCAAGATCATCATATCCTTATCATCCATTTCCTTATCATCCACCATGTCATCATTGTATTGATGATATCCAAATGCATCATTAATCATGTCACACATTGGATTATTAGCGGGAATTACTTCATTGTTTTCTTGCGGCATTACATGTATTTCATCTGGCACATTTGCTCCTCTTCTCTCTACATGTAGAAGCCATATTGTATGTCCTTTTGGAAAAGGTTTGAGAATCAAATGTTCATACACTATTTCACGACATTGCCACTTGTTAAAGTTGCATTTCGGACATAGACATACTATCTCCCCCCTCACACTGCTATTAGCAAATGAAAAGTCCAAAAATGTGTTCAATCCTTCCATATATTGAGGTGTATTTCTAGGCATCTCTATCCAAGATTTTTCCATTGAGAATGAGGTCTGTTCAAGTCAATTAATTGATACATTATTTCAAGACAAGAATAACATACATTACAAAGGAGAATAGGATTGATAAAATCATAACAAAGGTAATGTGATAATGAACATGTGTTGTTTATTAAGACCTAAGGCAGTCTTTCCAAAATCTTTAGTCCTAGAATAAGTGGGTGGTGCATAATAATGTATAACTATTGCTAGACCTACTCTTATTGTGTATTCAATGCAAAAACTGTAACAATTTGCAACTGTTTATGTTCCTTGTAGAGCAAGCTACTTGTGTAGCTTTATAATCTTTGTTGTAGCATATTCAAAATGTAATGAAATATAAAAAGAAATATCTTGATTAAACTCTCTCTCCCCTTCTTTTTGTTCTTCGTAAACTCTAATATCTGAAATAAGATTGAGAATATAATCAAGTTATAATAAACATCCTCTAAAATAGAAAACTTAAAAATCAATTATGCAACAATAATATAAGTTGAGAAAAATATTTTTTAATCCATGAACTTACTGATTAGGGCTTTAACTAAAGAGAAAACCATAACATAAATGCAGTTGTATATTGTTCCCGTTAACAATTTAGTGGCAAGGAGGTTTCCTTTAAGATGAACGCATGCATGCATTTTACTTCAACTAAATACACCAAAACCATTTAATTTGATCTGAGGTAATTTTCTAAACTGAATGACCACACTGAAAATTCATCAAATACACCAATTATTTAAGTGAAGTACTTGCCTAATGGTTTCCTTAAACCATACATTAGATATAATTATGTCATAAGTTAGGTAGCTTGGAAACTTTTGAGTAATTTGTTTGAGCTTTAAGAAGAGTACTGGTTACGGCAATTTGAAAGTAATTTTACCATCATTATAAAGGTTAAGGAAGTCATAGAAATAATAAATTATTTTGTGTACTTAGCTTGGATAATGGAAGTTAGTTCCAGACAGTTAAGCAATAAATTACCTTCTCTACTTGCATTATGGAAATGCCTCTTTTTGTTAACTAGCCTAAGAAAATTCTAATCCGCCTATTTCTTTTTTCTTTCCTGAAAAACTAAAAATGGTTGGCTAGTTGATTGAATTGAAAATATTAGTTAATGAAAAAGGATAAAAATATATAATGTGTTATTTAAATTTTTGAACTAAAAAAGGATAAAAAAATGTTTTAAATTAATCAGTAATGAAAAGATGAAAAGTTAAAAAATGATAATTTTTAAGCTGTCCTATTTTCATAAACTAGTTGGGGTAGCTTATAAAAATAAACTAGCATCAGTTCAGTTCAAGTAATAAACAATCATTAACGATCCCAATTTTTATTAATATTTTTAATGCAAGTAAATTTTATAGAAATCATAGACTTTGAGTTCTGATTATGAGTTCTGATTAATCAAATTTGTAAGTTTTGATAAATTATAAAAAAGCAATGTTAAAGAGACTATTGTTAACCGTCTTCTTAATTTTTTATTTTTCTTCTTCATTTCAAACTTTAACCGGTTGTTTTCTCAAATCAATTCCTTCTATTTAAAAAAAAAATATGGTTTATGTTACTAATTTTTCATCTATGTTTTAGTCTGCTTTAATATTAGTAATTAAGAACGAATAAATAATATTTATTGTAAATTATAACGTCTCAATCTCTCATTCGTTTAAGTTATTATTTTTAGTCTTAATCTTCTCCACACAATGTTAGCTTTGCAGTTTTTAAGGGTGGTCTAGCTAATAAATGTCCTAAAGCATTGATTCCTCCTTCTTAAATGATTTTAATTACTTAATTGTCAACTATTATCTCATCCTTACAAATCACTATTACAATAAAGAGTCTTGGTTACACCGAGAATCAAGGTGATAAGAGATATTTTATTAGGCCATGGTGGTGAATCATAAGGGTTTTAAAACCCTTTCTACAAAAAGGGACACACAAGCAACCCCTCAGTCAAAGAATCCTCTCTATCTATGGTAACCTACTTTTTGCTAGTTTTTTTTTAATGATGATAAATCCCATTTTTAATTAAAAGATACAACCAAAAAGATCATTCAATCGAAAAAATAGACACTTCGTCTTTTGCATTGGTCAATCCAATAATCTTCTCTTACAAATAAGTGAAAAGAAAATAAAAATCCTTTGAAAGGAAAAAAGAAAACTTTTACAACACATATAGTATCCAGAAAACCTCAAATTCCAAAACCAAACATTCCCATATATGTCTTCTTCAGACACATCACTATGCGTGAGCTTAACAACTATGACTCCTTCTTCTGGCTCCTCAAACACAATCCTGATCGTGGATTGAATCCCATCAAGCCAGCTCTCAAACCTCCACCTCTACACAATCAACTTCCCTTTCTACAACTCCAAATTTCTTTCAGTCATAGACCCCTCGAAAATACTAAATTCACCCCAACCTCCTTGCTAATCTTCTTATTGCCATGTGTGAAATCCTTACAAAAACCCCTCCACCTATTCTCATTCACAAAATCTCAAACAAATCCTTAACCCTACAATTAAACCACTCTATCAAACTGATCATTTGAAACCCCTTCTTCCCTTCACCCTTCTCATTATTACCATTAATATTAACATTACCATTACTATTAATACTATTAACGCTCTTCTGTAGCACCACTTTCTTCTCTTCAAGGTTATCCTTCAAGCTCACCCTTTGCCATGCCTACTTTTTGCTAGTACATAGATTTAATTTAAATGCTTTGTGATTTAAGTTTAAATTGAGTGTAGGTTTGCACTTGCATTTTTGGTAATGTTCTTATATTTTAATGACCTGGAAGGATAACACAAAAAATCCTAAACTCCTAAAATTCTATTCTTTGGACCATCAAAAGTACATCAAAGGATAAGTAGCCACACACAACGAAATATGCAAATAGCAGAAAAAGAAAATACTGAAAGAGCAGAAAACCTGACATGAAAAGAGGAGCACGATATGAAAGTAGCAATGGCACAATTATTTGGTAGTGGCAAGATCGAACGCACTTCGATTGCAATGGCTATGGCACGGTTACTTGGTGGGGCAAAATCGCACATAGTGACAAAATCAAAAAGATATATGAAATTAGGGCAAAATTGAAAACAAAAGATCGAACGCAGTAGCAAATGAAATGAAAACAAAATCGAGATTGAAATGCTGGAAGATGAAATCAGGAGATCGAAAGAGAAAAATCGAAAGACGAAATAGGGAGATGAAGTATGAAAACGAAATTGGAAGCAAGGGAGAACAATCTTCGTTACTTCAAGCTTCATTACGTAGAAGTTTCCATGATATAGTGAGGAAGAACGGCGGAGAAGGATGTGTAGTGGTGGTGGAGGACGGTAGAGAGTGGAGAACGATATTCTCCATTGAAAAGACACGACCACGCGACAAAGACACCTCCCGAAACAGCGTTTCTAAAACATTAAAAATTACAAAAGAAAAAGAAAAGAAAATAATTAATTGAAATTTAAATTTTACATGGGTTCTTTAAAAAACCTCTGGTACTTAACTGGGGTGTTTAAAACCTCCAGTATATTGTATTTTACTAGAGGTTATTATAATATCAACTAATTAACTCCTTCTAAAATTAAATATTTTTGTAGTATTATTACATATGCACATGTCTGTTATTTATTTTTTATTATTTAATATTTTGATTAGAAAATAAATAATATAATTGTTATTATATATGAATAGAATATTTATTTATATCTTATATTTACAAATTATGATTATGCATAATTTGTAAACATGATATCGAAATAAAAAAATATAGAAAATAAATAAATAATTGATGAAGACTATTGAAATATATATATATATATATATATATATATATATATATATATATATATATATATATATATATATATATATATATATATATAATAAATATATAGGTTTAAATAGAGCTGTGTGTAGTAAAATATGTAATAATAATTAAATTGATACATCATTATATCTAAGAGGTGTACATACGTACGAAGTGAGTTGCTTATTTTGTTATTATAAGTTAAATGTTTAATTGTGAACTTATGAATAGAAATGTGCATCGTAAATTTTGCAATAGTAATTAAATGGTATAATTACTAATTTGTAGAGATGTCAAAATGAGTTTCAACCCGTGAGCCAATCTGGCTCACCACGGGTTCGAGTCGGGTTGAGTTGAGAAAAATTCAACTTTTTCAATGGTGGGTTGACCCACTTAACCCACCAACATTTTTTTACAGTTTTTTTTAATTTTTTTAATTTTTTTTTAATTTTTTTTAATTTTTTTAATAATTATTTACTACTTCTTTTATATTTGTTCACAATTTAATATTTTTAAATACTAGAATGTTGCTTAATTATATTTGAATAGTTTGAATGTTTAATTAATTTGATTGTCAAGTTATATATATATATATATATATATATATATATATATATATATATATATATATATGTTGTTACTTTAATCTTTAACTTTAATCTTTATAGTAAATTACTCAAGTAACTGTCTTATAAACAATTTTTTTCTAAATTAGCATGAAAAAAATGTATAGTTTTTTTATTTATATTTTGTTGAATAGTAACAGAAAATTTGTAATATTAGTCATGCTTTCTTAGACTAATGGATACTTTCTTGGAAATAATTCTTCATATATTGGTGGTGAGCATGATCAATTTGGTACCCAAATTTTTGGTTTGTTCAATTTAGTACCCCAATTATCTAAAGAGATTCAATTTAGTTCTCTCCGTTAAGTTGGAGTTAACATCGTGTCCGTACAAGACACGTGTCATGCCATGAAATTTTTTATTTTTTTAATTTTTTTTTAAAAAAAAAATCAAAAAATTTTAAAACTGCCACGTGTCAGTTTATCATCATGCCACGTGGCAACTTACAATCATGACACGTGGTAGTGGTAATAACTTTTTTCAATTTAGTACCCCAATTTAAATTTTTGGTTCAATTTAGTACCCCAATTTTTTAAAATGATCCAATTTCGTCCTCTCCAATTTGAGACCAAATTAGTAAATTATGCTTAATTACAACTTATATATACATGTTACAATATCTTTTTTCTAATATATACATCAAATCATTTCACCTAAATACTTAAATTATTTTATTTTTTACATATTAACCTTTGTAATTTTTTACACATGAAATTTTTTACACTTGTAAAAAATAAAATAATTTGAATATTTAGGTGTAGCGATTTGATATATAAATTTAATACAATTATTTTAACATGTATATATAAGTTATAATTAAACTTAGTTACTAATTTGGTGTCAAATTGAAAAGGACGAAATTGAATCATTTTAAAAAATTAGGGTACTAAATTGCACCAAAAATTTAAATTGGGATACTAAATTGAAAATAACTATTACCATTGCAACGTGTAATGATTGTAAGTTGCCACGTGGCACGATGATAAACTGACACGTGGCAGTTTTTAATTTTTTAAAAAAATTTAATAATTTTGAAAATATATATATATATATATATTTTTGAAAATTTTTGAAAAAAAAAATTGAAAAAAAAAATAATTTAAAAAAAATAATTAAAAATAAAAAAAAAATTTCATGGCTTGACACGTGTCCTGTACGGACACGGTGTTAACTCCAACTTAACGGAGATGACCAAATTGAATCTTTTTAGATAATTAGGGTACTAAATTGAACAAACCAAAAGTATGAGTACCAAATTGAATTTAACCAAAAAATTGGGTACAAGATCAATAATTATACTTAATTAAATTTATACATGTTTAACAATGGACAAAGTTAGATGACTAAATGAAACATATGACAGTTGTAGTTATTCATTATACATTGTTCATATGTAATGCATATTAAATGCTAAATATAATTTCTGCTATAATGATTGTGTATAGGGATGTTAAAAAAATCTGTATTTGTGGGTATCCGTTGATAAAACTCACAAAGAAAATAATTGAAAATGGATATCCGCAGGTAATGGTACGAGTATTTTTTATACCTGTATGTTAACGGAGTGGGTATGGATATCATATTATTCGTACCCGTGGATACCCATACCCTCTATATTCTTATTTAAATTAAAAAAAAATTAAAAAAATGATTAAAATATTAATACATTGATTTTAAATAGGTTATTTTTTATCAACTGGTTTTAAAAAATCTTCATTTATTTGTAAATTGTCATTCAACACTATTTAAATGTATTATTTGCACTTTGTTTAAAATTTATAAATGTTATTCATTGTATTTTTATTTGAATTTATAGTTAAAATTTGTTGTTAAATATTAAATTTTTCTTTTTGCAAATTCCCGCGGGTACCCGTGGATATCCGTAGATTTAAAAAAAAAATGTGGGTACCCGCGTAATAGATACCTGCACGGATATGGATACGGATGCGGGACAAATATTTATCCAGCAAGTAAGGTGCGAGGGAGCTACTAGCCGTATCCTACCCGCCCCATTAACATCCCTAGTTATGTAACTTAGTTGATTGTGTATAGCAAATTATAAACTATGATAAAATTATAAAGTGAACATGAAATGAACATAACAATTAAGCATGTGAAAAAAAAATGTAGACATAAACAACCATAAAATCAGAAAAAAAAAATCATGTTGACCTTAAAATGTTTTACGGATAACCATACACACATATAATCAGCATGGAATGCATAATATATCTAAAACATGTTGATCCTATCAAAACATAAAAAAACTTAATCTAAAAACATTTTAACCATAATATAATGCACAGATAAACAACTTAGATAACCTACGGATATTGTCAAACATGTATAGACTCATATAATCAATATATAGGCAAACTCATCTAATGTATTACTAGACTTGTCTATTATGTGTATTCCTAAAATCGTCTAATCAAAGTATGACGTCATTCATCTAATTCTTTTTGCTATACTCATCTAATTGGGCATGGAAAAACATGTATAATGTATATTGCAAGACTCGTCTAATTAGTGAATGGACAGATCATCTAATTTGTATTAATATATCTGTCTAAAATATGTCCCACTAGACTCATCAAATTGGTGTCTGAACATACTCATATAGTGTGTAATGCTAGACTCATATATTTAGTGTATAGACATACTCATCTAATATGTGTTTCTAGACTTGTCTAATTAGTTTATAAACAAAGTCGTCTATTGTGAGTTCCAAGACTCATTAAATTAATATATGAAATGACTCATCTAATGTTTTTTGTTACACACCCACCCATCCACACACACTAGTTTATTTTAAAAATTGAGTTACTACTTTAATATATATATATATATATATATATATATATATATATATATATATATATATATATATATATATATATAAATATTTTTTTATATTTATTTAATTATATTTTTTAAATAATATTTTTATATATATATATATATATATATAAGAAACTGCTTACATTTATTGAAAAATAATTTTTAAACAATTTTTTTACATAATAAAAAAGAAGAAATACATCGAATATTGGCTGAACTTTTTCTCTAAAAGTAATTGGGTTCAATATACGTTTAACATATGAATTGTTTAATTTTAATGATCTACTTGTAATATATAGGTACAATACTAATAATATATACAGTTTTCCTTTATTAAACTGTGTCTACATACAAATATCATCTTTTAAAAATAAATATTATAAATAAGTATTGATACCGGATTAAACAATATGATAAGGAGAACTTTTAAACCCGTATTTTTTATTTGGTATGCTTTATTATAAATTGGATTATGTTATTTTAAAATTGATATTTACGTTACTAATATTTGTTCATTTATAAAAGTATTTATATTCTAATTTTCTTTAAATATGGAGGATTTACCGTGCGAAAACAATGACACTGAAAGTATATATATTTCAAGTTATAGTCTACATCTTTTTATAAATAGTAATACGGGTCCTTATAGTCTACTTTGCTTAATGAAATATTGAACATGTTTATTTCAACACATTATTTGTTATTCCCCGAAAAGAAAAGCAATTCTTTTTTTATAATTTGCATACCATTGTTAATGTATGGCCCACTTTATTTTCTGTAATTAATTTTAAGGGACTGCCCCAATCTAATGGGCCTAAGGACTGGCCCATGAGGCATACAAGGCCCCTAAGGCAGCCAAGACTCTTCACTTCTGTCATTCTTGCGAAAACAGTTTCCTCACGCCCTCTTTTCCTTCTCACAGAACACTCTGCTAGGGTTTAGCCCTAAGTCTTCTTCGAGCTAGCTCAAATCCAACTTCTACTCCACGTAAGTATCTCTTTCTAGCTCATATGGTTTTCCATTAATCTCCCCTCGTATTTCCAGTTAGGGTTTCGTGATAACCCATTTCTTGGTTCTGTTTCCCTTCTATTTCAGCTCTTTAGTTCGTTCCTAGAGCTGCAGTGCTCGTTGTCGTGTTGTCGAGGTCCTTGCTAACCCTTCTCCAAGTAAGGGAAGTTAGGGTTTTTGTGTCTTAAGCTTTATTGATAAGTTATGTGGCTATTTTCGTGATCTTGAATGCATGACTGATGTTATGGTGAAATGAATGTGGATTGTGTGTGATACGATTGAATGTTTGGTCTGTGCGTGTGTGAACAATGGAGGGTCCTGCTTTTCTCGCCTAAGCGACCTGTCTCGCCTAAGTGAGATCTGCAGTATTCGTCCATCTTTGCCTGCGCGAGCTGTCGCTCAGGCGAGGAGCTCTAGCTTTGAGCGAGAGCACGTCTCGCTCAGGCGAGGTGGTCTCGCCTAAGCGAGAGTGCGTGGCAGCGTCACTGTTTCCTTTTCGAGCCCTCACCTAGGCGAAGGGAGCTCGCCTGAGCGAGAGACACTCTTGCCTAAGCGAGACTCTTATGCCTGAGCGAGACTCTTATGCCTAAGCGAGACTCTTATGCCTGAGCGAGAGGCTAGGCGAGAGAACGCACAGGTTCTGTTTTCGTTGCTGCTCCGGTATGATTACTGCATTGTTGGGTGTTTTAGGTCTGTTTAAAGCATGAAATGCATGAGGTGTATGTATGGGTTTGGTTCACAGAATTTAACATGATGAGTTGGTTATGGAGTTGATATGAAATATGGAGGGATTCATGGAAAATGAATGATGATCCTTGGCATGGTATTGGCATGATGTACGATTATATTTTCATGGCTTTAGGAGGGATGAGTTGTGGTTGACTAAATATGAGATATGAATGAGGGATGGTTACAAAGATTGATATGATATTAACGTGTGTGGTGAATATTTCATGATTGATTGAATATGTATAGTATGTGGTCAGTACGTTAATCCTTGAGATCTCTAGGTGAGATTCCAGGGTAGTGCTTCAGTGGTCGGGACGTAATTCCATGACCCCTGTTAATGGGTGTTTATGGTGGTGCCCCATCTATATGGTCTGGTCTTCAATGTAAGGTTGCATCCTGATACTCTAAGGAGTCAGTTAGTCTCACTTAGAGCGGACTGACTCTTGTGGTGAGGGTATTAGGAGGCCTGAAACTCATTAAGGGTTAACATTGTGTGTGAGGGAATTGATTCATTGTAACACTTGTAACACATAGCTCGAGGGTGAGCAGCTCGGGGGTGAGCAGAGGTATCCACTACAAGTGCAAGCATCCGTTGAATCCGACCAGATTGTATGTATCTGAATGAGTCGAGTCGAGTCTTAGTATATTGGTTTGAGAGTCATAGCATGCTTGGGTGTTGTATGTATAGTTGGTTGCGAAAGTGTATCAGATTGCATGATGAAATTATTTTGTGCTCTTGCTTACCCTACTGTTTGTGGTTGTATATTCTGTGGTGTGGTCTTTTCTTTTGTAATGATCATCAACTTGTTGATGTGAGCAGAGGTGAGAACTCCCCGAACTAATCAGGGTGATGGAGGTTTCCCTGCATAGTCCGCTTGGACTGGATTTACAACATTATGGGCTTTCTTTCTGGGTTATGGCCCATGTACTAGTCTATATTTTAATTTCCTATGTTGACTCTGTTGCACTTTGTATTTGTTTTAGTTTTGGGCATCGTGGTGTGCCTAGGATATTGTAGGGGTTGTGTTTAACACCCCAGAATTGGGCTACTATACTATTTGTGTGTGACGTTTCTTTTAATTATGCTTATCAATTAAATGGGACGTTACAGTTAATAAATGAGTAATCAACTTGCAATATACTTAAAGAAAATCTTCGAGTTAGGCTTTTTATGAAAAATAAATTATGCTTTGATGAAAAAAAAATTAAGAAAATCTTCTATACCGTGTGTTGTCATCATGAATGGTCTCTAGGAATGTCACTGGAATAGGTATTGAAATACCATAAGTATATAACCACCAAAGAGCACAAAACACATTCGCACAATACAACCCATACCAAGTTGTTAAGATTTTGGTTCTCTCGTTCCCTTGAGTCCTTTCTGAATTTCGATCCCTTTTTTCCTTCCCATTCCTCTTATTTCCTTTGTCCCCATAACGACCTAAAAACAATTATGTTTGTCCTCTAACCAACATTAAAATTGTCGACCTAAAAATTGTAAATAATTATTACAATACTTGTTCTACAATATATATATATATCATGAATGAATTTGATTATTGATTTAATATTGTCATTAAAGTTTTAAAGAAAACAACTTTTCATATATTTATGTGTATGTAATGATTTACGCTGTTGTTGACGCGATCAAATTAATATTACTAAACTATAGCAACTTCAGTATTGTTAAGATAGTAGTCAAAAAAATAGAAAGAGTAAAGTAACCTAAGTCGTCTCCCAACGAACACGGAATTGATTTTTAACAAGTTAGTTCTTATAAAATCTATACAAAACGGTTAGTCAAATAAAATAGTATTTGAAAGAAATAAATAAAAATGGAAAAAGATAAAATAAGATAAAAATAATAATAAAGAAAATAGATTGATTCCACTACTTTTTCAAAATAGATCATCATCGGTTATCTAAAGATTATTGCTCAATTAATTTTGTTGTATGCTTACAAATTAATCAATGTAAATTTTCAATTAATTTGTTGGCGTTCTTACTATTAACCAAAGTAAATCCTCAATCAAAAGCAAGAATTTTGTAGATTAATCTTAGTAAATTTAACCAAAGTAAATTCTCAATTAAATATTACTATCCTTAATCATGTCCATTTTTTTACCTCTAAAATCAAGCAAAAAGTTAATTAACTAAAGTACATTCTTGATTAATTCTAGTTAAAGTTTTCACCTCTAATCAAAGTACATTCTCAATTATTGGTTAAAACTCATTCAATCATATGAAAGTTTCTAAATTTAATCAAAGTAAATTCTCAATTAAAATTAAAAACCTTTGAACTCATATGATTTATATGCATACAGATTTAAACATCTCACTAATTAGCTATGATGTAAAAATCATTACTTTTCACGTGATTCAAAGATAAAAGATATAGATGAATTAAAACCTCAACAATAATAAAAAGAATAAAGAAATTATTTCATTCTAACCTTATAATCCATAATGAAATTATAATGGAATCAACCCAAGAAGTTCAGCACTCCATGAAATACAAAATAAAATAAAAAGAGAAGAAGAAAGGAGAGAGAAAGAAATTAGGCCCCCCCAAGGGTTCCTAAATTCCAAAGTGTCGAACTTGTTCCTTTCTGCTTCTCCTTTGGTCTCTTTATATAGGACTTGGACTAAGTTTTTCAGTTGCTAAAACCTCTCAAATATCTTTAAAAATAAGATAAAGATGAATATTTAAAAATATTTGGAGAGATATAAATTATTTGACAAATATAGTTGGTTGATAATATCAATATCTAATATAATTAAATTAATTAATTACTTAAAGATATATGATAAATTATCACAAACTAATATTTGTATTAATTTTTCAAATCAGCCATTTTGAGATTTGATAGTCCAAATTTGCAGAGACATCCAAAAATATCAATATTTACAATTCAACCCCTCTTTATTTGATTATTTGACCAGCGTTGACTAAAATCTACAATGTTTGTCCAGTCTTTGAATCATTAACCAAAGTTGACTCGTTGACTGTGCAATAACATATTGACATGTGGTAGATCTTCTCTCTCATCACATCAAGCTTTCTCTCTCCCAAATTAGGGTTTCTGCGGGTGCAATAGAGGAATGAGGTTGCTCCTTGCTACTGCCATGGAAATGGCATTGTTGTTCCATCAAGTTACAGATGCGTGATGATGCAGGTGGACGATGGTTGTCATGGTGGTTGTTCCCGAAACTGGATCTGCATTTTGGAGTGTTGCACTGGTTGGATGAAGGTGCCTAGGGTTTGAGGGAAGAAGATGATGATGACGTGGCACTACTTCATTGGCCAGATCTTTAGTTGAGACTATGTCCACGTGGCTTGTTCTGGTTGGTCAACTCAATTAGTGGAGGATTTCCACATGGCAGCATCTGAGTGCATATAGTTTATGAGAGAAAAGAGGGGTGAAAATAAACAAAGGTAGGGGTGCATACCAGATTTTTGTGTGGCCCATCTAGAAATAGGGGAGTGTATATGTAATTTAGGGGTTGCAGAAGTGATTTTTCCAGAACTTGCTAATTTCAGCCTTATTCAAAGGTGGTTTGTAACTTCAATCAATTTATTTTTCCACCTTAAATGAGCTTAATCTTAACTTCAGTCGCATCAACAAACGTTAAAATATCCAAAAATCATTTATACAACTAAAATCACTTTTTAAGACATTTTTATCACACAAGTTCAAATAGCCTAATTATCAGAACTGTCAATTAAATCACTCTTTAAGCACAAAAATTCAATTAAATACCCAGAATTAAACATTAAATGAGGGAAAAAATACGCACTCGTCACTAAGGTAAATTAATTTTTAAGGTTGGACTTTATTTTTAACGTCTTGTATGCAGACATGGTCAACTATATGTAATTACTTTTAAAGTAAAAGAAAAAAAATAAAGACAAATATTTGTTACATATAAGTTTTATTTTAAGCTATCAACCTATGTTATTTTCTTGTTCTTTCAGTCTTTTATCAAAATGCCTATTTCATATTACTTTTATGTAGTTTTAATTGATGTAGTGAAATCAAATTCATACTCAAATAGGAATGACAATACGAGCCTGGTCCGTTTAGGCCTGTCTCGCATAAATCCTGGCATGTGGGTCGGCTTGCTTTTGTTTTTTCAAAAAAAAAAATCTTATGATAAAACTTTCAAAGTTCAACAAATTGGGAAACTTTAACAAGTTCACAAAATTAAGCAAAAACTTTGGGGAGTTGAATGATAAATTGATAATTCAATATTTTCATCATATTTATATTCGTACTTTGACATACACGATGTATTTCTCAAATTTTAACACATTCAAAAATACATAATGCTTATTTTTTCACTCATACAAAAATTATTTGGAATGTGTATGCAAAAATTCAAAAGTAAAGTAATCAATATACACAAGTGTAATTTTTTTTTAGGCCACAGACCACCTGCGTGGGATGCAAGTCGGACTTTTGCAGACTAGTGGACTCAATATCTTGACCCGTCCCGCATTCTTTTTGCAGGACTACGGGCCGACTCGTAGGTCAAGCCCATATTACCGCTTTATACTTAAATGAGAATATTTTAAATTATAAATGTCAATAACAATGTTAAAAGATGATATAATCTATTCAATTATAATTTAATTTGATTTTTTGTCTTTTTCTATTGAAAAAGAACTACAAAAACAATAATTAAAATCATTTAATTATTGCAATTGTTTATTTATATATTAAAGACAACAATATTTTTGAGCACACACATATATGAACGTCTTTTAATTTTATTACTATATTTATTTTATGATTGTAAAACGTATTTTGTTTTAATGTATATGCTACTTCATTTAAATTTAGATTCTTTATTTAGTTGGCACAATTACCACATGTTTAAAACAATTGTATGTTAGAATGCATTTTATTAGCAAAATATATAGATAACTTACATACATTTCTACAATAAAAGTAATAAAGTATTATTATTCAATTTTACAAAATAGAAGGTTTGTATTAAAATATAATTATATTTTCATAAATTTAAATTTATATAATAAATATATTTTATTTTCTTTTCAGAAAGTCCCGTACCTTTTTACACGGATAAAAATAATAGTTCATGATGCATTTCCAAACAGTACAGAGTACATTATTCAGGATAGCAAATTAGAGCGTAAGGATTGTTCAGAATGCATAATTCAAACCAATGTCAGACACATTTCGAAATATAATCAAATATATTTCAGAGTAATAGTAAAAGACATTTTGGAATACATATTTCAAAATTACGTAAAGCAACCGTCATTAACATAATTTAGAAAAAAATAATCTTTTAGAATGTGTAACTCAAAATAATATTTTTATTATTTTAGATATATTTAAAAAAAGGACAAAATTGAAAGTCTTATAAACATGCAGGACCAACAAGAAAAACGTGTGCTAAAAAGCCATGCTGTAGTAGCTTTAGGTATCAAATATTTTGAGTCAATCTATGTTTCTCCACGTAAGGTGATGCATTGTTCTCCAAAGAAACATTCATTCTAGCTAATGCTGAATTCTAATATAGTTTTCGCCATGTGCTAGACTCAAGAATATCCACAATTCCATAGATCACATATGTTACTTGCCATAGTCCATTATTCCCTTGTTGTCATTAATAACATTGGTGCTCACTAATTAACTTAAATTTTCTTACTATAATTTAACAATAGTGGCCCTGTGAAACAACTGCAGTCAAAAGAAAGAAAAAGGAACCTAACTAAGAATTGAGACAAAAAGGGCATATTGTAGAAAACCATTGTACACATTTATTGGAACATCATCTCGTAGCAGCTTCAGAAGGTTTCATAATCCCAGTGCTGTAATAGGTGAACCAGTGATCCTGGTGAAGTCTTGATTTTGTTTTCTATGTTACAATCAGTAAAATCCCGGCCAGGGTTTCATGAGAAGAGGGACCGATTTTTATTTCGTTCCAGTCGTGCTTCCCTCTGTTAAACAAGGTGAAGGAACTGGTCAAAACATTTCAAGCAGCATTATCAAGCAATGGGTAATACAATGAAAATTAATTTTAGAAACAATGTTAGATCCGAGATAGTCAGCGCATTTATGTCAAAGACTTGGCCATAGTTCCAATATATTCATGGATATATTTGCAGTTAATACGATTATATCACAACAAATGCAAGAAATTTATTGTATACTTAAGACAGATTTAATTTATTCGATGCCTTGAGTTAAACATTTATTTTTATATCTCGTATAACCAAATGGAAACATGCAGGCAATCTGAAATTCATAATAAGAATAAAACAACCAACAAACCCTTTCTCACTAGGTGGAATTGGCTAAATCGACCAACTGATACCATTATATTCTATCATAAAACATGTTAAGAATGAGAACACGACACAGGAGATAATGATAAAAAATCTAAAATGACAGTAATATGGTTTCTTAACTAACAAGAGTCATTATGAGACTGGATAGGAGTGATCATTGATTGGATCCGAGTTCAGGGTAATTTTGAACACAAACTGATAAAATTGATCGGGTGAAGTTATGACTATTCAGATAGATGCTAACCTGACCCCATAAAAATCATTTAGGTTGTCATTGGAGAAAATATTTAAAAATAAATAAAAAGGAAAACTGGAAAAAAGAACCCACAAAGAATAGGAAAAAAATCTGACAATTATAAAGTTGAAAGAAAACTGATATCTTATATCCAAAGTTGGATCTTGAAAAGAATAGAAAGATAAAGTTAAAGAAATAAATTATATCTATCAAGTGCTTTTGGTATTTTATTGTAGTTGGTTGGGTACAAAATTTCCAAACACAATCGGTTACTTCTACTTCATACATTTTGAAATTCATTCAACCTATTAACCCAACTTAACTAAATAATTTTAGCTCGGGTAAGGTTGGTCAGGTGACCTCATGATCATTCCTAGTTGGAATGTCCTTCCCAGTTATCTCACCTCTCAGAAGGCTGTTGTTATTGGCACAGACCTATGTTTTCTAAGGTGCAAGAACAAATAAAAACCAAAAAAATTTACGCATGACAAAATTTGTTGACCAGGCAGTGTCCAGTAATAGACCTACATCAACTGAATATTATTTAAAATGAAAAGTGACCATCTACATTAAAGGCTTAATAAGATTTGGCATTATCAGTAACAATGTAACAGTAATGGATAATGACATCAACATGAATAGAAACTGGTTCAACTCTGAAGAATATTTTAACAATGAAATTGCAACAATATAAAATAATTCCCCTGTAAGATGAGTAATGAGTATTGTTTGCAGAAGAAGAAGAAATGCAATGGTTCCCAAGGAAGATATAACAAGCTCTAAGCCATTTTAAAATTCAGGGGCAAACCAGGAGGGGGGGATTTGAGTTGGGGAATTAAAAGTGTTAAACAATAAAGATAAAGATGAACATTGAGCTGAAGCCGTGTGTTTCTATAACATCACAAATGATTTATTTATATTGAGGAAAACAAATCAATACAATAAATAGAGAAGATTTTATATCATCTAATAATAAAGATATGATCCTAAAATGATATAGACATGAACTTGATATTTTTATTACCAAGATTCTATATATGATCCTATATCTGTAATTATAAAGATACAATCCTTATTTCTGTTATCATAACAAGAGAAAGAAGGAAAGCAAATAATCAAATCAGTAATAATTATCATCAAGATCTCTCTCCCCATCTCTCCATAAAAGCTTCTTATACAAATTAAAGTCATTAACTCAAATGTTGTAGTACTCTATTGTAGCCTTTCTAGCTGGTATAACTTTGTTGTTGAGATAAAAAAGATCTAGCTCCATCATACACATTAACCATGTGTAGTTAGTCAATTGATCGTATGTTGAAACACACTACTCCAGAAAAGGTTATTGGCAACGGAAATTGATTAGGAAATAACAACAAAGTTAGAACTAATGACTTCGATGGTCAATTAAGTGAAAAAAACAAAATCATTTTTTATAATGACATGCAGTGGAAAGCGAGAGAAACTCTTGATGCTTAGAAAAGAAGGGAGAGTACACATGAAAAATAGGAAAACTTATGTAGCAATTGGAATGCAGACAAACAATCTGTTCTATTCTGTTCTCTATGATTCCACCTTTTATATATTTGGACCAAAAGGGTAACCCCAGTGCATGAGGCTCCCTTCAAGGGGGTTTGGGAAAGGAAGATGTACATAGCCTCAACCCCAACATGTAGAGAAGCTGTTAATAGGATTTGAGCATCTGACCTCTAGGCCATAAAAGAAGGAACTCAAATATTGCTCTAACACTCGCTCAGTTTTGGTGAATCAAAATGGTACATTTTTAACCTTAACGTCCTGTTCAGTATTATTTCAAAATTCCCATACATAAAACAAACCTTGTATTCCATCAGTTCTGAGCTGTCTATTTAGGTTGACAAACAGTCACAAAGGTAGCAATGGATTGTATTTACACCAGTGTTAGTTGCACTCTTTGTTCAATGGAGTGGAAGATGGAATTAGAAGTACTTAAAAAACCATCATTCAAACCCTACATGGCATGTGTTTTAAAAGAAGCATAACCTTAAGAAGTAAGTTTTGTACTCATTTTTATCAAAATCATGTATACTGCAGATTCCCCCATAAGATCAAAACCTTAATAATTTTCTTGCTAATTGTGATAGAAATCATGTTTATTACAGATTAACTAGCACCATAGAGAATTACACTCTAAAGTAACATATTTAGCCACCAATGCATTATTTTCATACACCAAGTTCCCTAAAATACCATGTTACAATTTATTCCCACTAAAGATTAATCGTAGTAAACCAGCCCCAATTTACATATTTCCATGTTATAACTGATTTCAACAATCACATTAAAACAATGAATCAGTAAAAACAATAATGACCCAACCCAACCAAATAACAAATATTACATCATAAATTTTGCACAGCTAGATGAGGTTATTATGATTCAAATAATAAGAGATTTGGTAAAAAAACTATTACATGTGATTTAAAATCACAAGCACTGAATAACATGAAGTTTTCAAAACCTCTGTTTTGTATTATATATATTTAATGCCATTACTTTCATAATTTAATCCGACAAGACTCCCCTGCTAATTGCTCATTTGATGTAAAGATTGACTGATACGTTACTAGCTCATTCAGGCTGCTCTAAAGCTAAGTCACCATGAAAACTAATTTTCTTCCCTGTTTTCTGAGGGAACCTACAAATATTTATGCCCAGTAAACATTCTGAAGGAAGTGTGGCGAGAGAGAGAACATGGACAAAGGAGAGTAATTAAGCTTAAGCACAGAAAACTAAATATGATCAGCCAACATGACAGACTCCTTGTTTTGTATACCAGCATCCCATTTCAGGCAGAGATACAAAGTTCATTTGAAACACTTAATCCTCCTAGGATCCATACAAACACTTTCAAAATATTGAAAAATGTATAATAATAGAAAAAACAAGATGCTATAATTTCTGTTACCTCTTTTTTCTTGCACTCCTTGTAAACATCAAAATGTTCTTGACATTTACTCTTATCAGAATTAAATTTTTCTAAACCTGGAAATGTTATAAAAGAGTGTAAGATACCCTGATAATCGGCTGAATAGCTCAAGGTCAATATGATCCCATAAAGGAAATTTGCAACATTCAAAATAATCACAAAACTATGAACTGTCACTTCTTAGGTATACGTATACCAACAACAGTTGCCCTGGTCCAACATTTACTCAACATTTATGCTTAATTCAACCATCAATCAGAAGAAGGCACTGACTAGAATAAAGAGTATGATACGAAAGTTGAAGAACACAACCTAATACATTAGGAAGGCCCAAAATCCTATTCTCGACTAATGTTATAGCTAAGCAAATAAATTTTATAATCTGCGGTATGGTCATACAAAATATTTAGCATAGAAAAAAAGAAGCCTATAAAACCTAACACATTACACAGAGGAATAGCTAAGAGGATCATAAATTATGATGATGGAGATCAAGTTTATTTTCAACAATATTTAATTTTCCATTTCATCCACCATATCAACTAAACTAAATTTTCTTACCCAGGATCCTTCAATTTTCTATTACATATTTTTATTTCTTTCATTTTTAAAACATAACTACTTGATTTCTACTTGACTCAATCCACTAATTCCCAATTGAAATCACCACAACGGTAATACCTAAATTATTTTAAAAATACATATATATTTAAGGCATGGAAATTACGCACTTATATCCGAAAGATAAGACATTCTACGGCCATTTCAAATTCAATTAGAATAGCAATCATCAGAAACCCTAGCCTGTTCAATTTGAAAAGTAGAAGTGAAAAACAAAAAAAAAAATTGTAACGGATGAAGGAGAGCAACAAGAGTATCTGACATTTGAGAGAAGCCGTGTATTGCGGAAAACACTGAGAATCGGCGATTCTAGCAGCACTGGGATACGGAGGTGTTGAATCTTTCGACGCCATCACCGTTGGGGCAACCTAACTGCAGTTCCACTTCACACTGGAATTGGAGTTCTGCAAATTTTAATATAGTATGATATTTCCGCTAAAATCAACAAAAGAAATCTATCAAGTATATAGCTTCTTAGGATTGCGGACTGGTGTTTATATTTATTTTACTTTATAAAACAACAAAAATGAGGAAATCATTTATATTTATAAAACAACGGTAAAATTTTATCTTTTCTATTTTTTTTCCAAAATATATTTATTTGGATAAAAAGGGACTCAATTATCACTTTCGTCTTTAGTATCATAAAAAAATATTATAATTTTAATACATAAATTTTGATTTTATTAAAAGGTTGGAATAATTAAACATGTGTTTATTTTTTAGTAATTTTCACGTATATTTTTATTAAATAAAAAAATAAACTTAACACATAATTACTTTAAAAAATATTAAATATTAACTATTAACAAAATTTGAATAAAATTAACACAATTAAAGTAATTGTTGTAAAAGTATAGTTTTCTCTATATAATACTAAAAATCAAATATGCTAATATTTATTATGTTGAACCAATTATTTATTTTATCTGTTTTTTTAGAAAAATTATAAAAATAAACTTTGTCATATGTCATTTAAACACGTATACATGTTTACCCTTTCCACTTGATCAGTCATGCCTAAAAAAAATTGATATTGAATTTTAATTTAATGAAACCAAAATGTTCTATAGAAAATGTCTCAGTAAGATATCAACTCTTTCATGATCTATCTTAACAAATTTTAGTTTAAAGACACATCATAATTACAAATGAAATGATATCTTATTTTTATATATTTAGAATTAGAATGTTCGATACAATTCTTAGAAATATTGATTGTATAAGTGTTATCACAATATACGAATATATTGGTATAAAAGAAAGAGAAAATTTTAATTGATATTTTACCCATAAAAGTTGAGAGTAGTAATTTTATCTAACATGTACTCCACCGTAGAGGTGTCATTTAAGCCTTCCACCCACGGGCTGACCCTAATCCCCTTTAAAAATAAACTTTATATTTTTAGCCCAGTTAATAGGGGTTTTTTTAAAGGGATAATGATAGTTCAACCCGGCAATTTTTACCCCTTTTTAACCTGCTTAAGTGTCAGCTTAACGTGGCTTTTTTGTTTTGTTATTTTAATAATTTTAAGTTGTGTGATGTGGCCCGTGAAGTTGCATGTTGGGGTGGAGAAAATGATAGGCGCGTGTGTGTGGGAAAAACAGAGAAGGTGAGCGAAGCAGTTCCACCACTCAAGCGGTTCACTTTAGATTTTGTTCTTAGATAGTGGATTTTCGGAAGTAGTGTCGTTGCCCCATCGGAAGTAGCAGAGACATTATTTTTTCGGACTCCTGTTCACCTTCTTCGGCCACCTGAGAGAAAAAGGTTTCCTTTTAGAATCCTTTTAGAACCCCAATGTTGGTTTCCATTGTTGTGCCTCTATTTTGACTTTGGTCAGTGTTAAGCAACGGTGAAGTGTTTCTTTTTTTTAGAACTTGAAGTGTCGTCGTTGAAGTGAGAACAAGCGAAGAGGTTCCCAACCTTGAAGCGGTTGACGTTTGAAACCTGTGTAGCCAAGTTGTTCGCACGAAAAGCTGTGGGTTCGTTTTCTATCGTCTCAGAAGCAATCGTTGTCGTGGTGGGCATCGTGGTGTGGCACATGGTTCCGCGATTTGGTTGTTGAAAGGAGAAAAAAGCGAGCAAAACCCTTTCCACCTGTGCATTATTTCTTTTTTGTAATAGTTTCACTCGGACGTTGGAAGAAGACATAAATGTTCAACATTCGTTTCGCGTGGTTCGTTGTTGGTGACCGTAGACTGAAATTGTGTTGATTGGAAAATCACAATTGCTGCAACCAATAAGTGCCTTTTCTAGCTTAAATAAATGATTTTATTCGTTACCATTTTTTGAACATTGGAAACCAAGATTGTTTATTGAGACTTTGTTTATTTTTTATATCACTTTATACTTTCCATCAGTTGAAGTAATGATTTATTTCAATAGAATCAACCTTTGACAACGTTTGAAAATTGCAAGCCTGAAATTGTGTTGATTCAAAAATGACAATTATTGCAACCAATAAGTGCCTTTTCTAGCATAAATAAATGGTTTTTTTGTTACCACTTTTTGAACACTGGAAATCATGGTTGTTTATTGAGACTTTGTTTATTTTTTAAGTCACTAGGTACTTTCCATTAATTGAAGTAATGATTTACTTCAATAGAATCAACCTTTGACCATGTTTGAAAATTACAAGACAACAATTGTCTTGATTCAGAAATGAAAATTACCGCAATCAATAAGTGCCTTTTCCAGTAGAAATAACTGGCTTTTTCGGTACCATTTTTTGAACAACACATATCAGAGTTGTTTTTTGAGAGTTTTTTTATTTTGTTTATGTGACTTTGTACTTTCCATGAATTGAAGTAATGATTTAGTTCAATGGAATCAACCTTTGACCATGTTTGAAAATTGCAAAACTGAAATTGTGTTGATTCACAAATGTCAATTAACGCAACCAATAAGTGTCTTTGCTAGCAGAAATAAGTGGTTTTTTCGTTATCACTTTTTGAACAAGACAAAGCAGAGTTGTTTTTTGAGAGTTTGTTTATTTTGTTTGTGACTTTGTACTTTCCACAAATTGAAGAAATGGTTTAGTTCAATTGGATCCACCTTTGACCACATTTGAAACTTCCAAGACTGAAATTGAGTTGATTCAGAAATGTCAATTATCGTAACCAATAAGTGTCTTTTCCAGCAAAAATTAGTGGCTTTTTCGTTACCACTTTTTGAACACTAGAAATCAGGGAAACATTATTACCAGAAACAATAAATGCTTTTCTCAGCACCAATAAGTGACTTTTTTCTGGATATCATTTTGAACACATCACACCTGGGCAGTACTTTCAAAATTTGAATTCAATTTCCATTACTAATTATAATTTTTCATTCATAAGAGAAGAACATTCATATGGACATATACAATAATTGTATACAAAATAATATCAACAATTAAACAAATTCATCAATGACAACTACTTCTAAAGTGACCATGACTATCACATTATATTGACAACAATAAACCTTTTCAAAAACAACCATTATGCTACCCTATAAAGATCATAGTGCTCAAGCACTTCTTGGAAAGACTACCTCCCTATTAGGTGCACCTAATCCAAGACGCTTAAAAGTCCAAATATAAAACAAAGAATGTTAACGACAACAGCAATCTTGGTTTTCAGTGTTCAAAAAATGGTAACAAAAAAGCCACTTATTTAAGTTGGAAAAAGGCACTTATTGGTTGCAGTAATTGTGATTTTCCAATCAACACAATTTCAGTTTACAATCACTGACAACAAACCACGAAAAATGAATTTCGAACGTTTATGTCTTCTTCCAACATCTCAGTCAAACTACTACAACAACAAAAAAATGCACAGACCGAAAAGGTTTCACTCGCTTTGCTCTCTTTTAAACAACCAAACCGTGAAACCATGTGCCACACCACGATGCCCACCGTGACGACAATTGCTTCGAAGACGACAAAAGACGAACCGCTTCAGGGCTGGGAACCTCTTCGCTCGCTCTCAATTCAATGGAGGCACTTCAAGTTCTGAAAAGAAAGAAACACTTCACCATTGGTTAACACTAACCGAAGACAAAACAATGGAAACCAAAATTAGGGTTCTAAAAGGAAACCTTTTTCTCTTAGGTTGCCGGAAAAGGTGAACAGAAGTCTGAAAAAACAATGTCTCCGCTGCTTCCGTTGGGGCAACGAAACTGTTTCCGAAAATCCACTATCTAAGAACAAAATCTAAAGTGAACCGCTTGAGTGGTGAAACCACTTTGCCAACCTTCTCTGTTTTTCCCACGCACACGCGCCTATCATTTTCTCCACCCCAACACGCAACTTAACGGGCCACATCACACAACTTAAAATTATTAAAATAACGAAACGAAAATGCCACGTTAAGGTGACACTTAAGCGGGTTAAAAAGAGGTAAAAATTGCCGGGTTGAACTATCATTATCCTTTTTAAAGCCTCAGCCCCTTGAATCCCACATAAAGTGGGTTGGGACAGGATTACGGTGGGGTCGGCCCTAAAACTAAATTAATTCGTTTTTTCTTCTGTTTCTCTCCCACAAAACTCACTTCACTCACATTTTCTCTTCTGTTTCTCTCCCACAGAACTCACTTCACTCACGACGGTGCGAAGTTTGGTCGTCCTCTCTCTTTCACGACGGTGGTGCGAAGGG
>Ga0214545_1000941_pt1 | contig 51385 bp, 29 predicted proteins | sample CNSS4metaG_FD_160064 | JGI IMG/M metagenome (GOLD analysis project Ga0214545, IMG submission 160064) | Root nodule microbial communities from cowpea collected in UCLA plant growth center, Los Angeles, California, USA - CNSS4 | ecosystem: Host-associated > Plants > Roots > Nodule | place: USA... | reverse complement strand
ATTTCTAAATTTTCATATGGACCGCCGGGAAGTCCTTCCAAAGCCTGTTGAATAATTTTTATGGATTCTATCATTTCACCAATTCGAACTAAATAACGAGCTAATGAATCTCCTTCTTTTTGCCATAACTGACTCTCGGATCCAAAAACTGTTTTTTCGCAGAATTTCTTTATTTTATGGTTTTTCATAGTTTTCTAGAAATAACTATGGTGGCGACTCCAAATTTCTTTTTAAACTCGTTTCTTTTTCGGTCACGATAAAGAATATTAAATTTTACATCATCAAATAATTACAGACATACAAATTGATTAATTGAGCATAAACATACATTAGCTTCATTTTTAATCCATTCATCAATCTCATTTCAACACATTTAAATTTCATTTATACATAAACATTTTCAATTATACACAAATAATATATCTTAAATGTAACATAACATCTTAAATAGAACATATTCCACGATATCACAAACAATATTACAATTTTTAACATTTCCAAAAATTTTCACCTAACCAAAACATCAAACAATTAACACAAATAGCATCACAATATTAATTTCAAACAATTTTATTAAAGGTTAAACACGATCGATCAAACTTGGACACACACATAGTTTAATATGCACAAAGTAAATCACATGACAGAATGAAGTTGTTAGAGATGCTTTTTGTCTTATATATTTGTCATTTAACATAAGGCTACAACATTCAAATACACTGTTAAAAACAAAAATAAAGCTATACAAACGAATATTACAAGTCAAAACTAGATCGCAAACCATCTTAATTCCAAAATTTCACAAAAACCTTCAAAATTAGTTTTAATTTCATCATCATAAAATTTTAACCAATAGCATTTTCATAATATTTTCTTAAATAAAATTCAATTAACACCATATCAGTTCAATAACAAGTTTTAATTTTTTTTCATCTTCCACATATGCTTTTAACTATAAATAAACTCAACTAATTAAATAACTTCTCTTACTTTAAAGTTGCTTAGGTCACAAAGCAATAGAAAAATGGAGTTGAAAATACACCAATAATTTTAGAAACCTGATAAAATAGTATCAAAACAACCAAAACAAAAATCAAAACATGCACTAGTTGAGAAAATAAAATTTATCAACTAATAAGTCTAAAACTTGAAAATACTTACAAATAAAGTTAAAGGATTAGGAATAAAGAGATTTTAAAGAGAAATAAACTTACTCCAAATTGAATTTTGATAAAGTAAAAGTGTTATACATTCATATGCAAATAGATAAGGTAAGAAAAGAAGTTAGAAAGAGAAAGGCATAGATAAGAAAACAAGAAAAAGAAATGGATAGTAGGGTTGAAATATTTTGTGTACACAAAGTATATCTTTGTTTGATAAGTTCATGCTTGGAAAAGTGATATAAATATGTAGTTTTGAGCATTTTATAGTGCATGTCAAATATTACAAATGTTTGTTCTATGTATAAAAAGAATGTTCATTTCTTCTCTTTTACAAAAGGATCTCACGAAAGATCAACACAACAACTTTTGAAGAAAAAGCTAAAGTTGTTCCACATCAACAAATCTTTTGAAAAGCCTGCATGTCAACTTTGGAAAGACCATCAATCTTATGCAGACTTACTTTTTTAGGTTTGGATTAAAACTATCTAACTTAAGTTTGATCAGTTATGCCTTACATCTAAACGTTCTTGAAGAAGAGATATGAATTTAATGTTGCATGGAATACATAAAATACATCCATGCATTTGAATACGGGCTTATGCAAACTTGAAGAAGAAGACCTCTTAAAATATAAATGGCTAGGTGGCATTAAAGAAAAGTGTAACAATTATGATTTTCACTAAGTGATGAAAACAATAAAGCATAAAACATGGTCATACTTTGTTTGTAGAACATGCAAGTGTTTCATTTGTAAGACAATATAAAACTATGCACTATTATTTTTACATTTGATAAGTATTTACATTCTCAAACAAAACATACATAATCTTAAGCTAACTTCATACTTTATGAATATCTATATGCTTATTCTATGTTGAAGGGAATGTTCATTTCTTACCTCTCACCATGAAGATCCACTTAAAGCTTCTATCACATTAACAATCTCTTGAAACTCGAGCTAAATTTGTTTTGGTTCACCAAATCCCCAATGTTTGTTTTCTCAACAATGTAAATGATTATCTGCTTTGTACAAATATGAGATTTACATAGTTTCAAGTAAAAGCTCTTTGATCAAGACCTGATAAGTCCAATCAATTATCAAGAGGAAAAGAGCATTTAAGCCATGCACAAAGTGCATTTAATGCATACTCTATGAAAGTTAGTAAACACTAGGAAGACATTCAAGTGATTTTAAAAAAATGAGTTTGAAACTGACTCAACAATCCATAACAGGATATAAAATAACTCTTTTCCTCAATTCTTATATAAAGTTATCTTTCAAGAAGAAAAATAAAAAAAATTGAATTGAAAAAGTATTTGATTGCTATTAAAATCTTTTTCAACGATAACATAATTTTGTAAGAACAATGTTGTGTTCACTTAGGAAACTCTAGGGAAAGTTCTTAACCTTGCAAACTTCCAAGGATACAACTTTTATTACTACTAGAAATTCTCATATTACATGTGATTTTTCTTGCAAATTTGTTAAAAAAAATTGGTAGAAAAGACTTTTTTCTGCCATTTTTTCTAAGAATCTTAATTGGCAGGTAATTCTTTCGTGGATAATTATTTCCTACAAAATTATAAAATTTGCAAGTATTTCCTACAAAATTTGTTGCGAAAAGTGTTTTATACAAAATATTTTGCAAAAAATGATAGCAATTTCTTGTAATTTTTTTTCACAACAAAATTTGTAAGTATTCCCTACGAAAAGAAATTCAAAACAAAATTGACAAGAAATATAAGTTTGTTTAGTAGTGTATAGTGAGAAATTGATCACATCCCATACAATTTTTTATTATCCTATCACTAGTTCATTATTCTCCTACTTATTTCTATTGTTTATCTAATTTAAAATTTTAATTATTTGTAGAATCAAATTAATTTTCCTCGTATTTTTAATTGTTCTTTTTGTCCTAAATCATATATATATCGGTTAAAATTATGAATTTTATTATCTCTTGTTTTATGTTCTCAAAATTAAGGAAGAAAATACTTCTACTTTTAGAAAATTACACCCCACTCATCTAAAATTGACCTAAATGATATATAATATCCAAACTTATTCATAATATTCTACCTGTTTATATCACTTTAGTTAACCGATATTAGCATAATATTCTAATTATAACCGAACTAAACAAGTTGGTTAATGTTATCAATCTCGTATTTTACACCCATCCAAATTATTTATTTTTTGTCACTTTCCCTCTTTTCAAATATTGAGGTTCTCTTTGACTCTATTTTTTACTGTCATGTCCCGGTAGAAAGGAGATAAACATGTTAGAAGAAAATATGTTAGTAGAATAAGTACAGAGGGGGGAAAATTAAAAGTTTTATTGAAGAAAGAGATAGAGAGACCAGAGAAAATGCAGAAGAAAAAGTAGATAAAATAGGTGGAAAACAGTCCAGAAGATCCACAATTTTTAAAAAAATATTTCTCTTCCATCCTTTAAACCAAAAAAGAAGAAGCTTAGTTTATTAACAAATGAAATAAAAAAATAGAAACACAAATAAGAAAAAGACCTTTCAACATAAGTCAATTTACTGTCTCTATTGATACTTAAAGTATAGATAGAGTTCTGTTAATGGGTATCTATTATTTCTCTCAACGGACACAAAATAAAAACGTTTAGTATGCTTCAATCATTAATTCCCACAGTTATAAAGAGCATCCATTGTTGTGTTTTTTTTTTCTCATTCATCTCTAGCTACTAATTATTATTAATGTTAAATAGACTATAATGGAATTCTAAACTTCAAAAAGTGAATAATAATTGTGATCGAAGAGTTTTGAATTCTCTTGAATGTTTTAAATTAATTTTAGCAATATTCGGTAGTGCAAATATCATATTTTAACTAGACCATATAAACTACGGTTTTAATAAAAACCATAGTCTATAAAGACACTATGACATTGTTGCAATTTTTAGTTAAGTATACACTATGGTTCCTTCATAGAATCTAGTCTATACTCTGATTACTAGATTATAGACTATTTTTTACAAAGGATTGTAGTCTATATTCGTCTGAATATGATTAATTTGAATATGGTTAATTTCAACATTTTTTTTTATTTGATCTGCACATAACATCTGCCATTGCGCCTTCATTTCCTGGTTTAGTCTCTCATTCTCTCTTCCTCGTTTTCTCTCAAATAATTACAAAAAAACTGGTCATCATCATACAAATGTTTGACCAAGTTTTGTTGACATCAGAGTAGCTGTCTTATTTTCCTTTAATGGGTGCAACACCCATCGACAAATCAGTAGTCTACGAGAGTATTGAATTTCACACTGCACATAAATAAGATGACACCATAAGAAATCCAAAAAAGACATTTGCATTCTAACACAAACTTAATATGCAATATTATGAAATTAATCCAATTAGTCAAGTTATGTTTACCACAGTAAAGTCTAGCATGTGCATTCCATCCCAACTTTCCACACCATTCCACAACTCAATGTATTTGAGCATATATATACCACGATGATACCTGATTTTTTTTATTAACACAATCATACCTCATAATGAAGACAAAGATCAAATATGTTATTGAACACCATATTAAATAATTTTACAGAATGATAACAAAATTTATATCATAAAGTTGACACGTTAATGATACAAACGTTGTTCCGTGTTGAGACACCCCGTCATATATAAGTTCAATACCCTCAACACAAGAAGTAGTTCTTCAAGTTTTACCTTTTGCACAATCATATAAATGCATATGAGAAGGTTACGTAACCTAAGCAAAACACTAAGCAATGATGGGTGTCAAAAAAAAAAACAGAAGCTATCAAATCACTAACAGAAAGAAAGAAAACGGTGATGGATTTCAAGAAAAACTGAAGCCGTCAAAACAATGATGATGGATTTCAAAAGAAAAAAAGAAGCCATCAAAACAGTGACAGATGAAACATGGGAGCCATTATCAGTGTTAAAAACATGTTTCTAAATGTAATACGTAGCACAAGACCTAGCAAAAGAGCATAAATAGTGCAATTTCTATGTGGTAAGCAGTCCATATGCAAGAAATATGCAGACTCTGAAATAATATTTTTGACAGGTCGACACACTATATGATGCAATTCATCCAGAAACAAAGGAGGTATTTATTCAAATTCAGTGCCCATTATCATTACCAAATTAGCATTCATCACACATGTATACTTACAGGTCATGTGAGAAGTCACAATCCTAGTAGTGACAGATCATCATGGCATTGCAAGAAGCAACAAGCGACTAAAATCAGTGGACCTATCACGGCCTATTGGCCTATCTACTCTGCAGGTTAAAAAATCTGAATCAACAAGGGATTCAGAAGAGCCAGAACCATCATTTGGCTTACAGTGTAATATAGATGAGTTAACCCTCCTAAACTAAAAATAAACTTGGCGACAGAATCATTAAATTATTCAGATATTTAGTAAGCCACTAAGTAAATTGTCAAAGATCCAAATAATGAAAAAAACTACGGAATATTTTTGGGACCTGGCACATTAACTGACAGGGAAGAAATTCAATTTTGAACTGTGACAATCAAATACCTTTGCTGGTTGATTTTTAGGACATGGCAGAGCGGTAGGACATAGTTCTTCCTTCACGCGGCAGGGAAGGGTAGCCAAAGTGAGTGCCACAGGGTGAAAGCTGGAAGAAGGTGGAAGGGATGAGCCAGGCAGGCTTCACTCTAGTTCATTATGAAGATCATTAATCCGCTGTAGTAACTCGACAAGGTAGTCAATGGCATCCCCAAGTATTGAAGCCCTATCCATCTACCAAAAGAGAAAAAAAAAGAAAATCAGCTTCTACCATTCCGAACACATCAAGGGAGAAAACTATTGTGTCAATAACCAAATCAACAACAACCAAGCCAAACCAACACATACACACAGCTTAAATTTCAGATTCACAAAAACCACCACCACATAAGATAATTCAAACATAAACAACCATAAATCACCTCACATCACAAGATATTTAAAATGTCTAAAATGCATCTAATAATTCTAAATAACAAGAGGTGGCAAAGCTAATTATGTGGCTCATTGCGGGCAGTGGGTTGTAGTGAGGAAGGACACAAATATATCAGACTCCATTTGATTTTAGCTTCTAAAACATGCCCAAGTCCAGTGAAAGCTCAATTTTAGATCAAGTTTAATTGGGCTGGGGCTAAAAATATCCAGGTCTAGTTCAGACTGGGGATTTAAAGCTCAAGCCTTGCCTAGTGTAATAATTTTGAGCCAGATAGTCCAGTTTGCCATCTTTAAACAACCAACCACTCCTAACTCAGCAAAGCATGATCCATCATGAGATTTAGTTTAAAAGAAATAAGAAATGCTTCAATCCAAACTTTTCAAACCTTGCTAATCTTGGGCACGATAGACCTAAAGCATGTACAACTTATCATTCAGTTTCTTCCTCTGCCTTCTCTCAGCCATGAGATTCTATGCCGGCATCGCCTTCTTTCCCTTCTGGTCTCCACCACCAATATTATTCTCATTCTCATTATCATCATTATCATTCGCATCAAAACCATTCTCCAACAACTTCCCGTGTTCATTAGATTCATAATTCAACCCTTTCTTATCCTCTTTCTTCCTCCTCCTCTCGGCCACCTCCGACGCCGAAGGCGGAAGCTCCAACTCCTCCAAATTCCCGGCCTCTCGCCACAGCTCCCCATCCGCTTCCGATACAGAGTGGGTGGAGAAAGCTTCTAAAGAGACCACAGCATTGCCCTGTTACGCCTCTCCTGCCGAGTCGACTCTCCGTAAACTCGGCGTTTGAATTCGGCACATTCCCCCCAAAAAACCTGCTAAGAAACAGCTCTCTACATCGAAATCAAAACCACTGTCGAGAAAACCGTTCATGTTGGCGTCGAACAAGGAGGAGAAACTCGGCATTTGATGAAACATAAGGTGCTGCTAGGGTTCAACAAAAACGCGTCGTTTGGAGAAACTCGAGGGGAGATTGATCCACGTACCAGTCCCTATCCAGCATTGTTTTGCAAGAAGGTAAGAGAACGCCCGTCCCATAACGACGTCGCTTCGTAGGGTCCTAATCAAGGAATACCAAAAAGAAAATGATATTTCGACAAAATATTTCGACTAATTTTATTACAAATGCTTTAATTAAAGCAAACGTTACACGTGTGTGGAAAATTGTTTTTGCAAATTGAAGGAGAGAGCAAAAGGCAGAGAAAGTTTTGAGCAGTGTGTTGACAAAGTGAAATAGAGAGAACGAAATACAAAGAAAATTTTGAGTAGTGGTGGAGACAAAGAGAGAGATAGCGGCTACCCACCTCAAGTTCTCGTCGACAACCATTTGATAGTCCATACCGGAGGTCACTTCCACTATTCCTAGTGAATATCATTCATCCTAACTGTTGCATTTATAGTTCGGTGTGATTTTCCAGCGGTCTGTGTGGATTTGTGGAGACTACGACGACCTTCAGACGTTGACGGGAATGATTTTGTCATCCACAGCGTTGCATTGTAAGTTTGTTGTGCTTCCATTAGACACGTGCATACGTCTTCGATGATGATGAACTTTTTTTTTTGGTAAAGTTTTGAGCTTTGGTGGAAAAAATTTGTTTTTTTTTTTTATGGAAGTTTGCAAAACTGATTTGGTGGTGTTGTCGTCACTGTTTTGTGCATTTGTAGTGCCCGTTGATATAGTTCGCTTTTGTGTGTTCTAGAGTTGTGGCTCTTTGCAATTTTTGAAGAAAACACATTCAGGGAATTCTGTATTTGGGTGCTTGTGTGTTGTTGTTTGGATTTTTTTCATTTTCTATTTCAATGTGATGTATGCAGTAACATTTGTATTATTTGTTTGGCAGGAAGAACTACAAAAAATAAGACAACAATACATTTAGGATTGGATTCTAGATGTTGACAACATCCACAAGCATGACGTCCTTCAATACTACGACATCTTTGTTAGAAGTTAGTTGTTATCGAAGTTCTTTGATGATATTGTAAAGCACTTCCAAGAGCAAAATTCTAGATTGAACACGAATGAAATGAAGTGCATGCAGTGGTCTCAATTAATTTGAGTGGAGTGTGATATTTTGGTAAAGTTATTTGTTTTGTTGACTAAAAATATATGGTAGATCCCCTGATTTTTTGTAATGGGTGCCCACATGAAGGACATATGTGTTGTTGAAGTTCGACTGAATATTAATTTGGAACTTTGTTGTTCATTTATATGTTGACAGTTTTTATATATCTGCAATTACAGTGTAGAAATTACAACAATACTCCCCACATTTGAATGCTTGAGTCCCCACTTATTTAAGCTTTGATGTAATTTATAATTTTGAAGGACCAAAACCACCCACGTTAGTCAATATACAATGTTCAGGTTATGAAAATTGTATGATGTAAAATGTGTGTAAGTGAATGCATTGTGTGATCACAAAACCATATTGAAATTTTTTTAAAAGATGCAATTGTAGTCTAGAATTTACAACACTAGTCCTCAGATAATAATTCTTAACTCCCCACTTACTGATGAGTTGCGGATTTTGACAACTTTCAAGCAACATAAGCACGAACTATGGTGGATATGCAATGTTTCGTTTATTGAAATTGTATGAAGGACAACGTGTGTTATGATATTTTAATTTTTTAACCACCTGCAAGAGCAATTAGGAATTTGCAACACTACTCCCCACATATCAATAGTTGACTCCCCACTTACGGGTTGAGTTGATGATTTTGATAATTGTCAAGTAAGACAAACACCGACGTTAGTAAATGGAAATTAGATGATAGAAAATTTATTAAAGTAGGTGAATTGTGTGATCCTAATACCATATTTAACTTACTTTTAAAATAATCTGCAACCTTGGAACATAATGTTCAACTTAACTCCCCACATATTAATTCCTGACTTCCCACTTAAGTATGACTCGAGTATTTTGTCAATTGTCAAGTAAGAAAGCACCGACGTCAGTGAATGGAGATTGGATGATGAAAAATTTGTTTAAGTGGTTGAATTATGTGATCCCAATACGATATTTAAATTAGTTTTGAAAATATTTGCAACCTGGAAACGTAATGTTTAACTTAACTCCCCACATACTAATTCCTGACTCCCCACTTTAGTATGACTTGGGTATTTTGTCAATTGTCAAGTAAGAAAGCACCGACACTAGTGAATGGATATTGGATGATGGAACATTTGTTTAAATGAGTGAATTGTGTGATCCCAATACGATATTTAAATTAGTTTTAAAAATATCTGTAACCTGGATACATAATGTTCAACTTAACTCCTCACAAATGAATTCCTGACTCTCGAGTTATGTATGACTTGAGTATTTTGTCAATTGTCAAGTAAGAACACACCCACGTTAGTCAATGGAAATTGGAAGACTGAAAATTTGTTTAAGTGGGTGAATTGTGTGATCCCAATACGATATTTAATTTAATTTTAGAAATATCTGGAACTTGGAAACATAATGTCCAACTGAACTCCCCACATATTAATTCTTGACTCCCCAATAACATATGACTTGAGTATTTTGTCAATTGTCAAGCAAGAAAGCACCCACGATAGTGAATGGAGATTGGATGATGGAAAATTTGTTTAAGTGGGTGAACTGTGTGATCCCAATACGAGATTTAAATTAGTTTTGTTAATATCTGCAATCGGGAAACATAATGTTCAAATTAACTCCCCACATATTAATTCCTAACTCCCCACTTTAGTATGACTTGAGTATTTTGTCAATTGTCAAGTAAGAAAGCACCCACGTCAGTGAATGGAGATTGACTAATGGAAACTTTGTTTAAGTGGGTGAATTGTGAGATCTCAATACGATATTTAAATTAGTTTTAAAAATATCTGCAACTGGGAAACATAATGTTCAACTTAACTCCCCACATAGTAATTCCTGACTCCCCAGTTACGTACGAGTTGAGTATTGTTAGTTTTGAAATGGTTGAAAAGCCAAGAAGGGGGGGTTGAATTGGCTAGTTAAAAATTTAGGCTATCTTTGCAAGCTAAAAACCACCTTTAATTGAATCAAATAGATCACCAAGTTAGGATGCAAACAGTACTGAACTATACACTTTCAATCGATCAAAAACAAAGTTAACAAATTGATTTTACTAAACAGATTCTGTTCTGGTATAATCAATCGATTGAAACTGAAAAATAGTCGACTGAAATACTGAAAAAAATGCAAAAATGCGAATTTGAATTTAAACCAGAAACAATGCTCAAGAATGATCAAGACCAATTCCAAATGATTATACAAACATGCTCAATGCTTCAGATGCTATGAAAACATGCAAGAACATGAAAAAGATGATTAAAGCACAAGTTCTTGAAACTTTAAAATGAAAATGCAAGAGATAAAGGTTAGAGAAGAGAGAACACCACAAATTTTTATACTGGTTCACTCAAACGTGAGCTACATCCAGTTTGTCAAGGGCACCTTAGCTTGACGTTGCACTATTTCAAAAGTTTTACAAAGTATCCACCCTTATACTTCCAAAATATGCAAAAACACCACAAAAGACTCTTGAATCACACAAGAATCACACCAGCACAGGAAGAACCCTCTTGCAGACTTGAAAAACCACCAGGCACACACACAAAGCTTGAGAAAGATTAAACCTTAGTGGTAGCACAACCTTGCCTACCACAAACCACTTTCTCCAAGCTTCAAACCAAGCCAAAAGCTCCAAGAATTGATCCAAGATCAATCTTCAACAACTGCAACATCGATGATCACGAAGGAGAGAGTTACCACCAATTTCCAGAACCAAATCGTGCTCTAAAATGATCAACAGACCTCTCTTTCGAAAATCACAATTTTTATAGTCAAACTGTTACGAAATTCAACAGGTTGATTTTCAAATCAATCGGTTGATTTCACTTGACTTAAGTGAAATCAGTCGATTAAAAACTATATCAACTGATTGAATTTGTTGCAGTTTAAGACTACTACAGCCAACCTTTTAACCTGTTAAAAAGCCATTCAACAGATTAAAAACACAACAAAGACCAAACTACATCTAATAAATGCTTTAAGGTCTACAACATGAATTACAAACTACAATTACACTTTCTTAATGATGTAACTACATGGAGAGCACACATTCCAGCCTTGATCACCATAGATATCATCAAATCTCATTTCCTTCATCAATGTAGGCTTCATTCCAATGGTTATGGCTTTAAGATAGTTCAAAAGAGCTTCATTCAATCTTCATCAAATCTTCAAGAAGCAAACCACATTGGCTTCTCATGTCAACAAGTATTTTGTCAATTGTCAAGTAATAAAACACCCACGCTAGTCAATGGAAATTGGAAAATGGTAAATTTGTTTAAGTGAGTGAATAATGTGAACCCAATACCATATTTAAATTAGTTTTAAAAAAATCTGCAACCTCGAAACATAATATCCAACTTCACTCCCCACATATTAATGCTTGATTCCACACTTACGAATGACATGCCGATTTTGATAATTTCAAACATTCAACAAAGACCCAGGGTTAATGTTTAGTGTTTTGGTCATGCATTTTGGTAGATAGAAAATTTGTGATAGTTACTGCATTGCATGATGAAAAATGAATTTTGTACCTTTTTAAATATCTACGACCTCGAAACATAATTTTTGACTTCACTCCCCACATATTAATGTTTCACTCCCCACTTACAGATGACTTGGGGATTTTGATAATTTTAAAAAACGACAAATATCCACCATGGTCAATATTCAGTGTTTTAGTGATTGCATGATGTCATCAAATTACCACAATTATATTTCTTTACAACCTGCAAGTGCAGTCCACATTTTCTACCAGTACCCCCCACATGTTAATGCTTTACTCCCCAAATATGGAAGATTTGACGACTTGAACAATTTGAAAGAGTCACAAACACCCACGACGGTGAATATTCAGTGTTTATTAAATGGACATAGAATAGGGCAAAATTTGTGTAAGTGATTGCATTATGTTATCACATATCCATATTTTAGTTCTTGTAAATTCTACAACTTCGATCCACAATTTGTAACTTGATTGCCCACATATGTAGTCTTTACTCCCCACTTACGGATGACATGACAAATATAACAATTTGAAACTGCCACAAACACCCAATTTACTCAACAACCAATTTAAATATCAAATGACATACAATAGCAATAAACTCCTTCTATTGTAGACTTAATCTATCATTCAGAGCACTGGAAAATGTAACCTTTGGGTTAAATAGATGAAAATTTTCAACCTTTATGTTCAATGTCATCAAAAACAAATTTTTGCATGTTCAACTTTCGGCTACTATGTTCCATAAAAATAAACAAACAAAATAAGGGTTTTGGAAGGAGGAACACCTTTCGACGAATACGCAAGGGGGAAAGAGGTGTAATGGACTCACAGAACGGTTGAATGGTACGGTGGGGACGATGAAATGGTTGACGTCGACGACTTCTGGTACCCGCTGTCTCCAGTAACCCACACACACAAATGCAATGCTTCACTTCTCTCTCTCTCGCTGTCTGCAATGGTGCTTCCTTTCTACAACTCTGTAGCACTCCTCCTCTCCAAGTCTCCATCACTTTCGAAACTCTCTCTGTCTTTCGCTCTCTCTTTTTCACTTTGCAAAACCAATCCTCCCGCACGTGTAAGCAAACTTTCATTAAAGCATTTGCAAGAAAAAATTAAAACTCCCTTGCAACGTCAGTATTGTAAAAAATGTGTCAAAAAAATTTGTTGAAATATCATTTTCGATACCAAAAGTATGAGTTGGAAGAATTTAGACATGGTATTTGCCAAAAAAGTGAAAGGTTTAGCTTGGGAAATGATCCGGCAGGTACTTGATTTATATATATAGTTTAGTTTTCTAAAAATTAAATTTAAATGAGTTGTAGCAAAATCTAAACTTAAAATAATCTTTCTAAAATAAGATTTTAAACTTAAAAAATCAAATTATAAATATTTTTTACATAATTAATATTTTTTATTTAAATTTAAATTTAAAGTGGTTTCTCAATAATTTAATTTAAATAATTTATTTATTTTATTTAAAGATTTGATAAAAGACAAATTGATTTATTATATAATTTAATAAATAAATAAAATAAAATAATTTATTATTTAAATTAAATGTTAAAAAACCACCTTGGATTTAAATCCAAACAAAAAATATTAATCATAAAAGAATTATTCATAATTTGATTTTTTATATTTCTATTTTTTTATTTATTTTGTAATAGATTAACTTTTCAAAATTATCTTTAAACAACTCATTTAAATATTTTTAAGAAAGACTATTATGTAAATTCCTCTCACACTCTCTCTCACTTCCTCTATCATTCACTCTCACCGTCTAAAAATTTTCTCTATTAAAGGCAGAAGATTTTCTTCTTCTCTACAATCTTCTCTTCTTCTTGTTCTTCTCCTTGATTTCTTCTTTTAGATATATGTAAGTACTTTTCTCTATTGATAACATTCATTTTCTTCTCTCAAAAGCTTTTCTTTTACGAGATATATGTATATTTTTATGGGTATTTTTTCACTCAGATGAAAGTTTTGATTTTTATTAAATGACCACACTTTCATTTTCTTCTCTCGATGTTTTTCTTCTTCTACCAGAGTTCTTCTACAAAGGTATGTATTCTTCTTCTACCAAAGTTGTTCTACAAGAGGTATGTATTCCTCTTCTACCAAAGTTCTTCTACAAGAGGTATGTATTCTTCTCCTACCAGAGTTCTTCCATAAGAGGTATGTATTTTTTTTATGGTTTCTTCTCTAATGAAAGTTTTGAGTTTTACTTAATGAACACATTCACTTTCTTTTCTTAAAAGCTTTTCTTCTACAAGAGGTATGCATTTTTCGATGGGTTTTTGTTCTTTGATGAAAGTTTTGAGCTTTTATTTGACAAGAGGTGTGTATTTTTCTCTGATTTTTTTTTTTTCTTTGATGAAAGTTTTGATTTTTACTGAATAAACACATTCATTTCTTTCTCTTAGAGTTTTTCTTCTTCTACTAGAGTTCTTCCACAAAAGGTATGCATTTTTCTATGGTTTCTTTCTTTGATGAAAGTTTTGATTTTTACTAAATGAACACGTTCATTTCTTCCTTTTGAAGTTATTTTTCTTCTACAAGATGTATGAATTTTTTCTATGATTTTTTTTTCTAATGTTTGAAAAGTTTCGATTTTTTTCTTTGATGAAAATGACAATTTTTACTGAATGAACACATTCATTTTCTTCTCTCGAAGCTTTTCTTCTTCTATGTGCTACAACATCATTTCGTCTTTTCTGTTCAAGAATCACAATGGTATGTATTTTGTTTCATTTCTTTTGTTTTGTTATCAAAGTTTCGATTTTTACCCAACATTTAGTTGTTTCTTCTCATGTTTTTTTTAACTTTCATTTTTTTAGATGAATGAACGGTTAAGTTCTTGAAAGTCACATTCATGTCTCTAGTTGGACAAGATCACATATTTAAGAGCTCTTGAAAGTCACATTCACATCTTTGAAGCACAAAACTTGCAACATGATTTGATCTTTTCTATTAAAAAATCACAATAGTATGTATTTTTTTCCATTGTTTTTTTGTTTTCTTATCAAAGTTTCAATTGTTACTCTCATTTGTTTCTTCTTTCTAATCAAACAAACTCATGTTATTTTTTTTTAATTTCGTTTTTGTTTAGATGTATGAAATAGTGGACAGATCAAAGATTTAAGAGCTCTTAAAGATTTGAGGCAATAAGGTATTTTTTTTATCATTTTTTTGATTCATTAGGTTAAAGTTTTGGTTTTTATTGATTTAGATCAATAGTTCTTTCACTTAGCATTTCTAGGTACACTTTTTCTTTTTTTTTTTGTTTTCATCTTCTCCCAATTCTTGATTTTCTAATTCTTTTTTGTTTAACATCATCTTGGTGTAGAACTCCTTATTGAAGAGTAAAGTGCAAAAGTCATGGTTTTTGGGTATGCTCTCTCGCTCTCTAATGGTATATGCAACGACGAAACTTCAGCTTGACAAGGGGAGCCACGACTCCCCTAAGGGTTTTTTTTTTTTTTATATATATATATATATATATATATATATATATATATATTATTTATATAATTTAGTTTTAAAAAGTTTTATTTAAATTTAAAAATCAAGTTTTCTTTCTCTTTTGTAATTTATTTTACTTCTTTATTTGATTTCTTTCTTTTCGGTACCTCCACCTCTTTTTCTGTTCTTCTTTCTATTCCAATTTTTATCATCAATCTTTTATTATTTTCAAAATCAAACGGCACCACAACCAAATTGAGGAGTTAAGGGACATTTTGGACCGAACAATTCTTTCTTCTGAGTAAGTTCATTTTTTACCTTTTTTTTTTCCGAAACAATATGTTTTCCTCTTGTATGTGGTTTTTTTACGCTCTAGGCATATCTTTATGATCATAAAATCATACTCTAATTGTTGATCAAACTCTCTTTGTGTAGATAGAGCTATTTTAGATTTTGAAGTTGTATAAGGGAAGAACAATATTAGGAATCTAATTTAAGATAAGGGAAGCTAATTATTTAGAAGGTGTTAATTTTCTTAAAATATTGAGTCTTGGTTTTGAGATTTAATTTGGGATATTCATAATTTTATCTTTTACTAAATAGGTGAAAGGTGACAAATTTATATTAGAAAAATTATGATAAAGAGTAGAAGAATTGATTCTTTTTACAAGAGGAATGTTTGTGATGAAGAAGAAACAAATGCATTTATGTCATCTAAACTTGAAAAACTTTACGATAATCCAAAAATTAAAGAAAATGAAAAACAACTCTATAAAGTTCCTAGAGTTACATATAATGAATTTGAAAATGCTTTAGAACGTGATCCGGGTAAACGTTCTCAAATTGGGCAATACCCACCAAATCAAATTGATGAGGTACGAATGACTTATCTAAAATGAGGTCCATATCAAATGGGTCTAGAAAATTATTTGTTGTCTAGTAAAGATGGTTATCTAAGAAGATTTTAATACACATGGTTTAACTTATTTCCTTCATGGTTAGAGTATTCAGCATTCGCCATTAAAAGATATTGCATATTGTTTACCGTGCTATCTTTTTAGTAAAAAACCAAGCCGACGACCTGACTCAAATGTTTTCATTGTTACATGTAATGGAGTTGATTTTCATTGAATTCTAATTGGCATTGAGTTGATTGTCATCAACATGTTTTATCTTTTTTTTAGTGTTTCTTTTATAGGTTTTAAAAGTTTTTATAGCAAGCACTATGATAATCTATATTGCAAGGGATATTACAACAAACTTCATTTCTGATTCAATTATTCAAATTTTTAAAAGTTACCTATAATAACTTTTACTTTTTTTAATATATGATTATTGATAATAAATTTTATGTTACACTTTCATATATATTATTATCACATTTTTTTTTTGGATTCTATTATCGTATGTGCTTGTTTTAAATAGAGAAAATAATGTGAGGAATTTTTTTTTTAATATAAAAAATATAATTTGCTCCCCTAAAATTTTGGTCCAAGTTTCGTCAGTCACTAGGTATATGGTGGTTTATTTATTTTATGGTGGTATATTTTTTCTTTTTTTTTTCATCATCTTCTGAAATTGTTTTTTAATTTTGTAATTTTTTTTATTTTGTTGTGTGTTTAAGCCTCATTAACGTGTGTTCCCATTTTTGTACTAAATTAATTGGAAAGAAAGAAAGCAATAAAGAGAGTAAAATGAGCATTGTGAATTTAAGGAGCTTTATTTGCTTACATTGTGAATTTAAGGACCTTTATTTGCTTTTCTTTTCCTGAAACTCCAAGCTATTCACATTCAAACACAATTCTAGAGAGATTTCAACCATTGCCATTTTCTGCAACAATTAATTTAATAGGTTGAATCACTCAAACGTGTGAAGCTTTAGTTTCCTTACATTCTCTTTCTTTTTAACTACAATTTCACAGAAAGGGTCAACTATTAATATTGCTTTATTCTTACTTTATTTATATATATCAAATTCTTTGAAATGAAATAACAACAAGTTATCTACGTGAAGAGATGATTGAAGTAATATTAGTTATTTAATTCTTTCATACTTACTAATGGGGATTTTAGTTTTCAATTTTTGTTCTTTATTTTTCCATTAGGTAGGTAAAGATGAGTCAAATTGTTTTCTAAAAGATGTAGATGTTTTGTTAGGATGCAATCTGGCCTTTAAAGTTAGGGTACAACAAATCAAGAGCTTCGCTTCAGTAATGAAAATTTCTACTGATCTTCAATTCATTGAACAAATTAAAAGTCTTCTTCACCTAAAAATGGGAAAAATTGATTTTAAATTACCTAATTTCATCCATATACAAGTTTACTACGATGAAGTGTTTTTTTATATCCCAATTGTAATTTGATACGAGTGGATCTTAATCATTGCAGATGAGTGAAAATGCAGATGGTGTCGTGATAAAGTAACTATGACTTAGGAATTGATACTGACATTCAATTGATAAGTATGTGTAATGAGATCTTTAGTTTGATTACATCTTTTATATCAAAAATGAGATGTAGTTTGCTAATTTGTTCTTATTTATTGCAGATAAGTTTGAGTGGCACTATAGACCACAATCCTCATATTGAGTTATGTTTCACACCTTGAAAACAATTATCACCAAACAATATCTTTGAATTGGATGGTTTGGAAGATATCCCTTAACATCAAAGACAGAAAAATATTAATAAGGAGAAGTTATAAACTTAGTAGAGTTTATTTTTTGGATACTTAATAATTGTGTTTTTCTTTTTATATTTGAGTGTATGTTTTTGTTGTAGTATCCCAAACTTGCAGACTTTAAGTTTGTTGCTGTGTAAATATGATATGACATATATTGATGTATATATACACTTTACAGGATGCTATTTTATCTTTATTTATGAATTTTATTTATGTGATCAACCCAAATAATGATTTTCATGTTAATAACGAGGCTTCCAAACCATAAAATTTTAAAAGTAATAGTGAATTCAAAAATGAATAATTTATTTAAGAAAATAATTAACTTACAAAATCCATAAATTAAAACTTTACATACACAGTTGATAACTTTACAAAATAATCATCTTATTTAGTCAGCGATCACATATATTATACAATAAAGTAATAATTATCAGATTTTGGGTTCAAATCTTTCCTATCCTTAATACTGTTATCATAAAAAAAAACTTTATACTTATTCACACTGTTTCCATCAATTATATTGAATCAAATCCAAAGAAAAAAAGAAAGATGAAATCTTTGTGTGGTTCAACCCAATGCAAAGTATGCACAAAACCTCTCATTTAATATTTTGAAAATGATATCTGAATATATCATAATTAATTTATTGTATTAAAAATAATCAAAGAATAAAAACTCTGATAACAAAATAAATGATTAATAATAATCTAATTTAATATGAAAGTATTTTAAACATAAATATATAATTAATTATTTTGCTGTATATGTTTTGAAGTAAGTATTTTAAATAATAAATTTAATTTCATAATATAATATTTACTATTTGAAAATTATAATAATAAAGTAAATGCAAAAGGAAGAAATACGATTTATTTTTATAATAAATGCCGATCATAAAAGTGGAATCCAAATTTCCAAAATATAAATAATTAAAACCAAGTTCACGCTCCGGTAAATATTTATTAAAGTTTAATAGGTTAATTCATATTCGCTTAATATTTTTTAGTTTATGTAACTTTTTGAAGAAGGTTTATACACTTTTCAAAACATTTTATTTTTTCACACTTACTTTTCATCTCTAGAAATCAATTATGTTGACAAAAATAAAAATAACTCAAGATACATAAGATAAAGATGATGGTTTGCTTCTTTTTTTTCTTTTCCACACACTTAAGATACATATTATAAAATTTTGAAATTCGAAATATATGATAATAAAGTTTGAATTTAAAATTCAAAAACATAAGAAACTATAATAATATGGTAACAAAGTTTGATTAATTGTTTGATTCATTTGTTTAATTTTGAATTAATTGATTTGGTATATATAACATCAATATTAATTAATTCTGACACTGACATGTTTCAAAAATGTAATCTCATTTCTCTATGTATATAGTGATTGAAAATGACAATTTCATAATTATTATTTTTTTTAATTTTAATGAATCTTGGAATGTTTTCAAAACGACATAATTTTGTAATGTTGAGAGTCCTCCAAAACAATAATTTCATAATTTAAGTCTTTCATAATTTAAGCCTTTTATTTATTTATTTTACAAACTTCATTATTTATTTATTTACTTATTTAACTTTTAATTATTATTTATATTTATTTATTATTGTATTAAATGCAATGTAATAATTGTTTCTCCACCTCTATACCACTTTTTCATATTTTAAAATAAATATTAACATAATTAAAATACTAATAAAAGACACACATATTTATTCAATTTATTCAATAAATTAGTTGGATCTTCTCATTGCCGTTACTTCAAAATTTCAAATGTCATTATTTTTTTTATATTTTCTATTTATTTATTTATTGATTCATTCATTTATTGGTTATTTATATTTATATTTATTTATAATCATTGTTTTAAATTTTTGAACAACCTTTCGGATTATAAATCTTAAATTCATTATTCAATCACACATAGGAAGATTTTATGTTTATTTTAAATTTTAAATTTATATTTTAAATAAATAAGATAATTTAAATAATAATAAATCACACACATATATTTATTAAATGTAATGTTACTTACAATATATAAATTTCTAAACTTGTGAACCACAAAAGTGTCATTTGTGGATTTCGATATCAATATCAAAATTATATCCAAAATTAAAATCAAAATAAGAATCAAATACAAAATCAGAATTATATACAAAATCAGAATTATATTGAATTGAAATATTCAAATATATACAAAAATCACACATACATATTCAAATTTACCAGATTACAATTTTTGCACTAGGGTTCATTTGCTACAAAGTGAATTGGTCATATTGTTCATATATTCACACCATATCATAAATAAGTATATTAAAAACAAGAAACTTTACAATATTTCATTTCAAGTTTTTAAAAATGTGTTATAATGTATTGTAAAGTGTTTTTTTTAAAAAGTTCATTAAAAACCGAAATGTTCTCTGTCTTTTAAGTTAAAGGATGAGAAATCTCTTTTAGTATATACGATAATAAATTTTGGATTTAAAATGTGAGATCGTAAAGACTGTAAACAAAATTAAATTTAACATTTAAAATATAAAACATATAAAAAAGCTAAAGTCCTTTTAATAAATATTTCTAATGTTTCTAATAACAAATATAGAAATTCAAAAGTTCAAAAGATTTGATAATTCATAAAAATATAATAATTATTACAAAATATAATAATATTTAACAACAACGTAATTATAAAATAACATTATAGTAATTATCATTTTTTAAAGTTTTAAAGATATAAAATTGTTTTTGAACAATGGTTATATATTTTTCACCTTTCAGGAAAACTTAAACATTAATTTAAAAAATAATTTTGATAACATATGTAAGGCCCACTTAAATTTTGTCCTAGAGTTGAAGGACCTATCTTAGTTTGTTGGGCCTAAGGTTGGCCCATAGGATGCCCAAAATCCCTAAAGCAGCCCTAACCTCCCTCATTCTGCACTTTTCAAAAAAATAGTCCCTTGCTCACTTCATTGTTCCCTCAACAGAGCTCTGCTAGGGTTTGGATCTCAAACGTATTCAAGCTAAGCTCAACTCCACTCTCATCTCACGTAAGTTGTTTCTCAATCGTACCCTTCCCTTTTTCTAGCTTTGTTGTCGTGATTCTAACCAGGGTTCACCTTGGTAACCCATTTTGAATTTGTTCCACTATTTTTCCAGCTTGAGAATCTGCTTCGGGAGCTGTCGTGCTCATTTGCTTAGGTGTCGGGGTGTTCTACAAGCATTTTCCAAGTAAGGGAAGCTAGGGTTTTGTTTGTTCCTCGATTTTCTACTTGCTTTAGTCTTGTTTCATGATATTGTGGCTTATTTGATGTTGTGATTGCTTGAGAAATGCTGAAACATCATATGGTTGTGAAGACCTGGCTGTTGCACGCGTGAATAGTGGAGGAACCTGGTATTTTTGCCTCGGCGAGCAAGGCTCGCCCAAGCGAGAGTGCCAGAAGTGCTCCCTAGGGTTTCTCGCGAGCTGTCGCTCAGGCAACGAGCTCTAGTTTTGAGCGAGAGTCCATCTCGCTCAGGCGAGGAGGTCTCGCCTAAGCAAGAGAACACAAGAGCCACTGTTTCCACTTTTCGAGTTCTCGTGTAAGACCTACGAAATTTAAATAATTAAATAAATAATTATTTAATAAAGGCGGGTAGGAGAAGCCTTTATGGCATTAAATGTTAACTTTCATGACGTGGAAAAGTACTAGCTCAAGTGGTTGAGAGTACTTTGAATTGTGTGAGAGGACTTGGGTTCAAGTCCTGTGTATGTCATTTGTGTTATTTTATTTTATCAGTTTGTTCTGATAATGTGATTGGAGCGTGATAAGTAGGATATAATCTTTGATGTATGAATTGTATCATGAAATGTGATTTGGTTGGATTGGTTATGCATTTGAATTTGAATTGTGTGGTGATGGGTTCAAACCTTGGCTTGGACAAGACAATAGACTTTCTTTTTATCAATTTTAGTTTTGGTAAGAATGTGAAGGGGCAAGAGAAACCCTAGCTAGAGGAGCAGCCAAGGGTGCTGGAAAATCAAATAGAATAGCAAATTGAATGACAATTAAAACTAAGCTTAAGGTTATTTTTGTTTTATTTGATTAACCACCATTAAAGTGTCATTAAAGGGAAGAATGGAGGGAGAGAGAGAGAGCATCCTTGAGTCTGATAGTTTGTGGATAGTGAGGAGGGTGTTGACAAAAGAGAAACGTGAGTTTTGGAGAGGAACAAGGGTACTGGTTTGGGGGAGAGTCAAGGGGAGTTCATCGGGGATCCAAGGAAAAGCCTCAATTTTCAAGTCTAAGCGAGGGAACCAGGTTAGGGGAGTTCTTACTGCATGTTTTATTTTTGATTCATATGCAAATGTGTTTTGGTTCATGTTGGAACTGCTAAATATTTGAGTTTTGGTCTGGTGCGCGTTTTCTGGATTTTTCCAGAAACCGCCTGGCGGCGCATGAACTGCCGCCAAGCGGCACAAGTAGTTGCGCCAGTTTCTGGGTTGGTGGATGAATTGCTTGGCCGCCGGGATTGACCCTCCAGGCGCTGTAGACGCTGTTGTGATTTTTCTCAATTTTGGTTGGATTGTTAGTGACGTGGAAAGGTCTGTATCGAATTGTTAATGTATGTGTATGACTTGCTCTATGTGATTGTTTCTTAATGTGTCAATTGATGGAATTTCGTTGCCTTGTATGATATTGGGGTTATGATTCTTGTTGGGAAAATTGGGAATGTTTAGATTGAAGCAGGCCTATGGAAAATGTACTGTTTATTAAAATTGATGTCAATATGGTCAAGTATGAACTCTTTACGAGGTGTGCAATTGAAATTAAATATGAATGATGCTGTATGGTGAGTATGGGATTAGATGGGGTCATGATGAGGGTGGGAAACCTGGACAACCTTGGAATTGGTATGCGTTGCCTAGCGGTACCGTGATTACCGCTAGGCGACATCACAGGGGCAAAAACTACATGTCTTTATTTCGAGTAGGAATTTAGTATGTAGTTAATTGCACCTATGGTATGTAAAATTATGTAGGTAGATATGGAGCGTGAGAATAAACTTGACAGATGAGGGAATTAACTATAACTGTTGAAGGGGTAAACTGATTTGGGTCCAATTATGAGATAATTGGGATATAAGCATTAAACCATATAAGAATTGTATGTGGGAATAGGTTAAGGAACGCATGTATTGGAGAAATCAGTGATTTGGGCACTATAAGGGGGAATTGGATGATTAGAGATTTGGGGTCAAATAATAAAATGACTTATATGAAAGGTAAAGTGTACATTAGGTTTAGTAAGCAGGTCTGGATGCATGAAACTTGTGTTTATTGGGTGTGTGGCTAAGATGCTATATTGTTTGTGTTATTTTATGAAGTGTGTGTGCAACATTGAAAGTTATTGTTGGCATGATTGGATGGTGTGGATGATAATCTAGTATAGAATCGTGCTTGTTGTGACACTTGTGCGATACAGTGGTGTGTGGTATGAATTTGGATCTTGGATATTTGTTGAAAGTGTCAAAAACTAGTAGTTTTGCGCTACTGGTATGGCGCCTGGCGGCGTGGAGCGAGGTGCCAGGCGGTAGAGTCTCAAAGAGTGACAGTGGTCACTAGGCGCGCAGGGTGCCTGGCGGTAGGGTGGGTGTCGCCAGGCAGGGCAAGGAAGCAGGAGGCCTGGAAGGCGATGGGCGCCTGGCGGCGCGAGTCAGAAGCGTCAGGCGGTGACGGAACAATGTGATACTGTGCTAGTGCTGGGCGCCTGGCAGTGTGAGATGCCCGCCAAGCGGTTTGGAGCTAAAATTCTGCCTAGCGACGTGAGATGCGTGCCAGGCGATTTTGGTCCAGTGATGGTGCTCGAGGAAAGTTTTCAACACCGCTTTAAGGTATGATCATGATGTGATGCTTTGGTTGGGGGCCCAGTTACGAGTGCATCTTGTATTGGGCTAACACGTGACCACTCTAGGTTGTAGCCTGGTGGTTTAGGAAGCCCAGTGGAGTGTGCAGGTTGTGGCTCGTACGACGAGGTTTCAGATGATTGCCCTCGTCAATGGATTGTGATAGAGATTTGGTAGTCTGGGAACAACTACAAACTTATGTTTGTTTTGGCGAACTCCACTTGGTGTCACAGTGAGATGCTGTGGAAAAATCATTCCCACATGTGGACTATCAGGTGGTGGCCTGTAGTCAGAGGGGCGAGTAGACACTTGTGCAGCAAAGATCTATCATTGATCACTCTTAAAGGGTATAGAAAGAATAGACATCTAATGTCAGCGTTGGAAATGGAGAAGTCAGGGATAAAGAGAATAGTATACTAACCCGGGTTTAAATTTGTTGATGTTGTATTTAATATTATATTGTTTGGTTTTATTTAAATGAGCTCACTCTATCTGTATGTGTGTGGCGATGATCATATAACTTGTTACATGGGAGCAGATGTTGATGCAGGTGGACAGACCGAGACATAGTGACGGAGAGGGGACCCCTTTGGGAGTTTTTACTGTTTTTTATTTCTTTTCTTGTCATTTTATGGATTTAATGTAATAATTTTTATAGACACCTATATTACATTTCGGTTTTGCCGCGCTTTATGATTAATGGTTTTGGCGCGTTGGATTTTAAGTTTAAATTTCTTCCCGTGTTTGGGAATTTGTTCCTAATAAATGAGGTTGTTCAGATAAATTTTTATAATTTATTTATTTTATAAGTAATTTTCGGCTAGGACGTTACATCTCGCCTTGGCGAAAGGAGCTCGCTTGAGCGAGGTCTTCTAGCTTGAGCGAGAATTGAGCGAGAATATGCTCAGGTGCTGTTTTCTCCACTGTTCTTGGTTGATGGTCACATGTTTGGTTGGATTACTATGGAAAGGCATGAACTGAGTGATTTTACATGTATTAAATGGTTTATGGGCTAGAATTGATGAGTTTGGTATGATCTTGGTATGGAACCTGATTAGATGATTGGTTATAAATATTGGCATGAGATTGATATGCATGATAATTTTTATGTTGGTTGGTTAGACATGATTTTGGTATGGTTTAGGACGTAATTCCATGAATCTCTAGGTGAGATCTCATGGTGGTGCCTCATTGTCAGGACGTAATTCCATGAAGGTTTCGTGGTGGTGCCTCATGTTCAGGACGTAATTTCATGACCCTTTTTGGTGGGAGCTCACGGTGTTACCTCATTGTTAGGATGTAATCCAGCGAAGGTTTCGTGGTGGTGCCTTATTATATAATTTAGTAAGGATTCAAGGATTGCATCCTGAACCTTTAAACAGTCAGTTAGTCTCATGTAGAGCGTAGAGACTCAAGTGGTGAGAGTAGCAGGAGGCCCTAGTCTTTGGTAGGATAATGGCCTTAGATGTTTGAAGGCTAACCTTGTGCATGGTAGGGTGAAACCCATTGGCAATGGCTCTATAGAGCATTAGAGGCCACCACAAGTGCAAGCATCCAGTGAATCCGACTGATTATATGTATCCGGATAATTGAGTCTTAGAGTCTTGCTTGTTGGTCATCACATGCTTGGTTGATTTATGTATCTTTGACTTTAAAATTGTATGCAATTGTATGATAAAACATTTTCCACTTTAGCTTACCCTTTCTGTTTGCTTGTGTGTTTGTGTGCGGTTTCCTCCTTTGGTGATGATTATCAATATGTTGATGTGAGCAGATGTGAGAACTCCTCGTGGTCATCAGGATGATGGGAACTCCGCTGCGTAGCTTGTCTTGGATCGAATCCCCTTATTCTGAGTTTTCTTTTAGGGTTGTGGCCCATGTATTAACTTGCTCCTTGAGCATATATTTTGGTTATTGTTAAACTCTTATTCTATTTTGCTAATGACATCGTGGTGTGCCAAGGTTTCTTTCCTAATAAATTTTGGATAATTATAAGGAGTGACATTTATACTCCACGACAATGTCCCTTTATATTATTCTGTGTGATGTTTTATTTAATTAAGTTTATTTATTAAATGGGACGTACAACATAGACATAAGTGTATTATTACAAAGTGAAAATTATAAATTTTTAAAGCTTTTAAAAATATAAAAATCACTAACGATTTTAACTTTAATTTTTTTTTCTAAAATTAATATACATATTGTCAAAACAAAAGTATCTAATTTAATATATAAATATAGTACTTATATTTATCAAAACTAATTATCTTATTAAAATTATTTATTTTGTATAAAATTATATAAAAAATTAAACATGACATTAAATAAATTATATATATATATATATATATATATATACACGAAAGATTTTTCTATTTAAATTATAAATATATCAATTAATTTTCATCTATTTTATTAATTTTTTTAAAATTATTATTGAATCACTTTCTTATCACTAAATAGAAAAAAAACGGATAAGTTATATTTTTATAATGATTTTAAAAGATAAGTTACAATTTGAAATTTAAACTATACAAAGAAATAATGAACTTATTTTTTAATTAACATTTATATTATCAATAATACAAAAAATTTAAAATTCCAAATAAATAAATGGTAACAAACTTTAAATTTAAAATTTAAAATAGAAAAAATTCGGAAAAAAATATGATATTAAAGTTTAAATTTAAAATTTAGCATGCAAAAAACTTTATAACATTAAAGCCTTTTAATGAATTTTAAAATGTTTTTGAATAACTTTCCCATATTTTTGACATTTAACAAATATTTAATTTAAAAAATAATTTTTATAACATAGACATCGGTGTATGATTATAAAGTGAACATTATAAACTCTTACAACTTTTAAAGATATAAAAATTACTAATATTTTGAATTTCAATATTTTTTTCTAAATTAAGATACATATTGTCAAATTTGAAATTCAAAATATAAAGTAATAAAGTTTGAATTTAAAATTTTAAATTGTAAAAAACTATAAAATATGGTAACAAAGTTTAAATTTAAAATTCAAAATCCAAAAAAACTATGAGAAAAGACTACAATAGGGGATTTTACCATTCATCTAACCTTTATATTTTTCTGTAAGGTCTACATTTTGTAGTTTGATCGTTTACTATTGTATAGTCTAACATTTGTATTTTTAAAGAATATATTATTTACATTTATATTCACAGTCAATCATTTCTTGCTTTAAATCAGTCTACTCTTTACATTTCTTGTATCTTTTAACTTTTGTATTTGTATAGAATCCACTCAACAATTTCTACATTGTTCATCATGTTTATTATTAGGGAATCTACTATTACATTTTTCTACATTTTCTACTTAATATTTATTGAAAATTAAATTAAATTTTTTAATTTTAATTAACTCAATCTTAATATATTATATAAAATAACTATATATAATACATTTTATTAAAAATATATATAAATAAATAATTTAAGTACATTTTTATTGTAAAAATAATTAAAAGATTATTATTTAATTTCACAAAAAAATGTTTATATTAAATTTAGTTATACTTTTATAATTTTAAATTAATTTAATAAATATACTATAATTTTAAATTTTTAAAATCTTGTGTATCGTGTGTTGCATTGGTAGATATGCTAGTAAAATAACACGTGGATATTTTTTCACATATACCCGACGACGGGTAACATGATACTAAAGGGTTACCATGGTTTCAACACACATTATGTACTCAAAAACTCCTTTTGACTCATTCATCTTCATGTCTCCAACTCCTCTTGAATTGTTTGAAGTCAAATCTCTTTCACCAATCATCTCCCTTGTATGCCTTCTCCAAATGATCCCACATTTATTTTTGAAATTTTAGCGCTTACTGTCTTCTCAAAGCCAAACTCATCAACACCTTAGTACAACACGTACAAGGTTTCCTTATCCTTCATATGTGTCATTCTAATGTATTGTTTTGAGCCATTGTGAATCTTGTGGTGCTTACTAGTTCTTCAAAACCATCTTCAACTACTTTCTAATTATCTTGGGAACATAGAAGAACCTTCATCTAAAGACTCCAATTGTCATCGTTGACTACCTTTGTCAATCGGGGCAAAAAGACATTGTTTACAATGCTATCCATCACTAAATCTCTTCAGACACTCAACATTCTCAAGCTCTGATATCAATTTTTTACACAATAAGTCTTTTCTATTTATATTTTGAAATCTATTGTATAAGAGTTAAAAGACTTAAACTGTTATTAATGGCCTACAGTCAAAACTCATTATAACCATTTAATGGAAAATAACTACTGATTATTGACCTTTTGTTCTAACAAATTAAAACCATTAAAATTGAAATTTAAGTTTATTTGAAATAAGGAGCATCTTTTAAGGGATGGAGTGCAACAAACCAAAATTGTCATGTGTTATAATTATGGTTAGCAGGTTCATGGTGAATACTGGACACGCTCATTAGAAAGTTTTGAAGTATGTGTTGAGATATTTAAATAAAAGAATATCGTATGGGTTGATGTGTAAATGTTCTACCCATGGTGGAAAGGTTATATAAGGGTTTTTTGTTGCAAACTATGCAAGGAATGTGGACAATATAAAATTGATTCATGGGTATGTTTTCACATGTTTTGAAATTGTAGTTTGTTGGAAAGCAAATTCACACTCAATGGTGGATATATCTATTACTTAGGCTGAGTATTTCAGACTAGAAAAACGGGGTGAAGGAGGTTTTGTGATTGAAAGGGATGATAGGAGAGTTGGATATTGTGCAGGACTGTGTGACTATTTTGTGACTATTCATTATGATAATAAAAGTGACACACATCTAGTTGATCACCAAAAATGCAATAAGAATCTAGTTGTGTTTAGGCTCTACCAAGATCGCGATTCAAACATTGATTGAGCCATAATAATTTTTCATTTGAAGATAAAGGAAGGTGATATGGGTACTCTTTCATGATTTGGAGTCAAGGTAGAGAGTTAGGGTTGTTGGTTCTAAATCATGATTGTTTTATGAAGAGCGTAAAAGGCCATCTACTAGTGTTTTTCTTGTCATGTTAATATTATCTAGATCATCTAACTCTTGTAATCTCATAGATAGTTAATTCAATCTCATGTTTGTTGAGATAACATCATTAAGGTTAATTATCGCATATGAGATATTGTCTTCTTTGGAGCTTGATATTGTGTTTGGATGAGGAAATTTAGAAAGACAATTTATTTATTTGAAGAATTTAAAATTCTTTACACCAAAATGACTTGTTTGGATAAAGTAATTAGAAAACAAATCAAATTTAAGAAATTTTGAAAGGCATTTCAGATGAATAAAATAGAAGAATTTCAAATACCTTCAAAAGTATAAGAAATTTGAAGTTCCATTCTTTTTCCCCCCACTCAAGAAGGTCAAACTGAGTTGGCTTTGGCTGAAGGCTCAGTCAAGTCAACCCAGGTTGAAGTCTCAGTTGAATCAACACGGGCTGAAGGATCATTCGAGTCAACTCAGGTTGAAGTTTTAGTTTAGTTAGCTTGGGTCAAAGAATCACTTTAACTATTTTTTTGTTTCAACAAGGACAAAAACATTCACAAGCTTGCTAATGTCATAAGGACTTTTATGGGTTGCGTTGTGGTTGGACTAAGAAGGAAATTTGATTTTTCTAGATAACGAGGTACTTTGAGCAAAGAGAGCAAGTAGATCAAGTCATGAAATAACATTCTACTTCCTTCTATAGAAAACCAAACGAAACCAAATGTCGTCCTCTTTCCACAATATTTCATTATTCAATTTTTTTTAAATGTACAAATGAACCACCAACCTTTCAAAGTTGTTCTTAATGCTCCCTTATATCTTTAATAGCCTTTCCTAAACTTAAGCTACATTCATTCTTGAGTCACACTCATGACCATGAAATTCTTGCTTTCCCAACTTAAAGTGAGGTGGTAAAAAGTTTTTCAATGTAACTTAAGGCTTCAAGGATGAGTGTAAGATCCGAAAAATTTAAATAAATAAATAAAAAAATATTTAATATAAATGCAAGTAAAAGGATCTCTAAGTTAATTAATGTGGAAAGTTATGATAAGGAGCAATGGTAGCTTAAGTGGTTGAGCGTATTGAGTGATGTTGAGAGGACTTGGGTTTGAGTCCTATGTATACCATTGGTGTGATACTTAATTTATTTTGTATGCATATATGAACATATGGCATGGTGTTACAATTATATGTGTGCATGAAATGTCATGAAACATGTGATGGCTTGATGGTTGTGTATATGCTTAATAGTTGGGTGGTTGAGAGTTCAAACTTTGGCTAGTGCGAAATAGTTTCTTTTCACGTTTTATTATTTTTGCTATGTTAGGGAAAACCTATAAACCTGGCCGTCTATGGAGAATTCAGAAGGGTGGAAATTATGGACTTTGATGAGCTGAAACCACCAGATTAATGCCTATTGATGGCATATTATTTTCATTTTCGTTTTAATTTGATCAAATAAAATTAAAGGACTGAAAAATTAGAGGAAGAGTGAGTTTGGCGAGAGGAATAAACACCTTTCATATAGTTAACAAGCGGAACTGTGAAAGGGCTGAACCAAGAGAGAATTAGAAGATCAAAGGGAGTGCTAAGTAGAAGGAGCCAAAGGGGGGATCAATTTTAGGCAAAATAGGAGTGTTAGGAGTGCAATAGGAGCAGGATTTCCAGGTTAGGGGAGCTGCAATTTGTGTGTTAATGTTATTATATGTATTTTGTGTGTTGTAATGATGTATGGTTGCCCCCTCATTGCTTTTAAATTTTGTTGTTTACACGTTTCTGGGTTTCTACCTAGAAACTTCCTGGTGGCAATGAAGGCTCGCTAGGCGACACTTGCTTTATGAACCCATTTTCTGGGTTTTGCTATGAACCGCCTGGGGGTAGTGTTTCATCCACTAGGTGACGTGAACTGGATTGCAAAGTTTTTCAACTTGTTGGGTTCTAGCTTGAAATTTTGGGGTTCCCGATGAATATAGGTATGTTTGCGTGAATATGTGATGTTATAAGTGCATGAAAATGCCTTGGTTGATAATATCTTGATGATTGTTGGTTGCATAAATATGATGGTTTATGTAGGGTTTAGGTATGAATTTGCATTGGGATTTAATGCACAACCTAATATTTGATTTTATGTTTCTATGAGTTTATTTGATATGCATAGATACTAGAACATGAGGTAATGTAAATCTTTCGTGCCAATTGATGATGGGTTATGCCGTTGGGTACCTTTGGTATAATTCAGGTGAGAAAGAATGTTGTAGGTGGTACATCCGTCTTCCCTAAGCTTTTAAACCCCAGAATTTACAACATACAACTTCTACTAGAATCAAAGTCTTTAAATTAATTCTTTTAATTTATACATTCAAATATGTTTAAGTACATGTTCAAATGTTAATGATTGTAATCCTACTACTTTTTATTTGTAGCAGGGAAGATAATCATCTTCTAGCTTTAGCGGTTCCCAAACCCTCAGTAATTATCATATGGATCAGATGAATTTTACATTGCCAGAAACCCTCAAACTCTCACACCAGCTACTTTTGGGATTGATCCTTTACCTCATTGTATGGCTACATCGTCAACTGAGCATAGTAAAGGTCAGTCAGATGTGTGAGGGCATTTTACCAAACAAAAACCTTATTTTGAGGAGAAGGCTAAGTGCAATTACTGTGGTGATTTGATTAAATATTTGGCTACAACAAGTGAGATGATGAATCATTTGATTAGATGCAAGGAAAATCCTAATAAAGAAGCATTCAAAAGGCAAAAATTGTCATCATCAACTACAGAAGGGGTTAGTGTTGGCCTTTCACCAACTATTTCTAAGTTTGACCAAAATGTATCTCGAATGAAGTTGGTGAAGATGTTTGTGAAGTTTGAGCTTCCTTTTAGATTTGTGGAAGATGAAGACTTCCATGACTTTGTACGGTCCTTGCAACCACGGTTTGAGGTCCCATCCCGCACTACATTGAGGCATGAAATGTGGGAACTCTATGAAGAGGAAAAAAAAAGTTGAAAATTTTTATAATAAAGGAGTGTGGGAGGGTTTGCTTAACTACAGACACATGGACTTCAATCCAAAACCTAAACAACATGAGTTTAAAAAATCACTTTATTGATGATAATTGGAAGCTTCATTAGAAAATTTTGAATTTTTCTCAAACAACATGTCATTCAGGGGAGCTCATTGCTAAACATGTTGAAGCTTGTTTGAATAACTGGGAGTTGAAGTGAGTCCTTAGTGTCATTGGGGATAATGCTACAACAAATGATGTTAGGGTCCAATACCTTAAAAGAAGGATGTTATCATGGAATTGTCTTGTCTTAAAGGGAGAATATGTTCATATGAGTTGTTGCACAAATATATTAAGTTTGATGGTGAAGGATGGGTTAAAAGAGATAAAAGAGTCAATTTCAATAATTCAGAGTGTAGTTAAATATGTGAAATCTTCTCCAGCTAGATTTGCTAGATTTAAGGCTTGTGTTGAACAAGAGGGACTTTCTTATAAAGGTCTTTTTTGGCTTGATGTTGAAGCCAGATGGAATTCAACTTATCTAATGTTAGAGGCAAGCTCGAAGTACAAAGATGCCTTTGTCTTGCTAGATATGCAAGATAAGAAATTTGGTGATGAAATGGCCTAAAGTAGTGGTGTGCCATTAGAAAAAGGATTGGGAATATGCGAGGTCTGTTCTACCATTCTTAAAGATGTTTTATGACTCTACTATGCTCATTTTTTATTCTTCTTACGTCACTAGTCATATGTATATGAAGGAGGTATTTGGAATTGGTAAAAAGATTCAACAATATTCTGAGAGTGGTGATGTGTGCATAAGATCAATGGAAATGAGGATGAAGGGTAAGTATGACAAATATTGGGGAAATCCCAATGGAATTAATATCTTATTATTGATTGTTGTTGTTAACTATACGAAAGGAAAGTGAGAATATTTTTATGGAAGTTCCTCTCAAATCAAGTTGAGTTATATTTTTCATCTTTCCTAATATTTCTAGAAAACTCTCGAGATTTTGACAACTATCAAGCTGAAGCTATTCAAGAGAGGTCAATCTGATAGGTGGAAAAGCTTTTAGATTGCGGCAACCATGAGCATTCAAGATTTTAAGTTTTTTCATAAACCCAATAAAATTGTGAATTGTAGATAATTCATGACACAGTCGAAATGAAAATATTTCCAATTGTGTGAGAGAAGATACATCAGGTATCAGGCTTAGATGTTGACACTCGTCAAAACTTAAACTTGTCAAATTTATGAATTTCTGCAAATTAAGAAAAGGAAGATAGAAGTAAATCAATAAACTAATAGTGAGTTTATTAATGTAAAACACGAATAAATAATAGAACAAATAACGTCAACCTGAACTTTCTAAGATACAAAATCAAGAATGAAAACTTGCTTTTTCAAAAGGAAAATGATTGGTTGACATCTTTTTTTACTATTTTTTCTACCACCTTACGTGGAATGAGCAGTGACATCTTTAATTTAATTTTTAATTTAGTTTTAAATTGCCCACGCTGGCACTTGAGAAAGGAATTTTATTCCGCACGTGGGCACCAAAAGTGCATTCTCTTTCTCTCTCTTTTAACCCCATTTCTCAATTACGAAACTCCATTTTGAACTCTCGAATCCTATTTTTTAAACCATTCTCACATTCTTGAACCCCAATTTGGAACTCCCGTTCTATTGCCATTATCCAACCCCATTGTTGTGCCATTCTCTTACCCCGAACCACGACCACAAGACCATTCCCCTGTAGTCTAAAAATTGCCATTGTCGAACATTGAAAGTTGCCATTGAAGAACCCCAACCCCATTTCTTTGCACCCACGAAGGCTTCCAACGGTTGTGGGCATTTGGGGAGGTTTTAATTTGGTTTTCCCTCGCCTTTTGTTGACAGCCCCTCTATATTTGTGTGAAGTATTTTTGCGTGGTTCTTGCGTGGCATAGGGGTTCTCCTATTCATCTTCTTCCTCTGCAGAGATTTTAAATGTATGTGCATATGTGAAAAAACTTTCCTGGCCCATTTTCAAAATTAATCTACAACCCAAGACTAATTACGTTGCAACCCACAAGTGACTTTTTGCACAAAATAAAATCATAGATTTGGAAAGTGCAGTTGGAAACACAATTCCCTCCCATACTTGCTAAACCCCAACTTGTGCACATCAATAACACACCCCATCCCACTGCTTATAAACCAAATATATGTGCAATTTGGGGAAGAACTTTGATAGCTCATTCTTAAATTTAACTTGCAACCCAAGACCAATTAAGTTGTAACCCATAAGTGAATTTTTGCACGAAATAAAATCTCGGATTTGGAAAGTGCAGTTGGAAACACAATTCCCTCCCATACTTGTTGGATCCCACCCTATGCACACCAATAAAAACCCCATCCTAGCACTTCTAAACCAAATGTATGTGCAAATTGTGGAAGACCTTCTCTGGCCCATTTTTAAAATTAACTTGTAACCCAAGACCAGTTAAGTTGTAATCCACAAGTGATCTTTTGCACGAAATAAAATCACAGATTTTGAAAGGGCAACTTGAAACACAATTCCCTTCCATACTTGGTGGACCCTAGCCTGTGCACACCAATAACACGCCTTTTTCTCCATTTTTGCTTAGGTTTTATGTGTGCACCCATGATTTGGTTGATTTGGTTGTGTCCCTATAGTTGGTTTAGAAGTGCTGGGATGAGGTCTGTAATTGGTGTGCATAGGTTAGGGTCCAATAAGTATGGGAGGGAATTATGTTTCTAGCTGCACTTTCCAAATATGTGATTTTATTTTGCACAAAAAGTCACTTGAGAGTTATAACTTAATATGTCTTGGGTTGCAAGTTAATTTTAAAAAGGGGCCAAGGAAGTTTTTTCACATATGCATATACAATTGGTTTAGAAGTACTATGATGGGGTGTGCAATTGGTGTGCACAAGCTGGGATCCAACAAAGTTGGGAGGGAATTGTTTTTCCATTTGCACTTTCAAATTTGTGATTTTATTTCGTGCAAAAAGTCAATTGTGGGTTACAACTTAATTGTTTTCGGGTTCCAAGTTAAATTGAAGAATGGGCTAGTAATGTTTTTCTCCAATTTGCACATATATTTAGTTTAGAAGAAGTGGGATGAAATGTGTTATTAGTGTGCACAGGCTAGCGTCCAACATGTATGGGAGGGATTTGTGTTTCTAGCTACACTTTCCAAATCTGTTATTTTATTTCGTTCAAAAAGTCACTTATGAGTTACAAATTAATTGGTCTTGGGTTGCAAATTAAATTTAAGAATGGGCCAGAGAAGTTTTTCCCCAATTTGCACATACATTTGGTCTAGAAATGTTGGGATGAGGTGTGTTATTGGTGTGCACAGGCTAGGGTCCAACAAGTATGGGAGGGAATTGTGTTTTCAACTATACTTTCCAAATCTATGATTTTTTTTTGTGTGCAAAAAGTCACTTGTAGGTTGCAACGTAATTGATCTTGGGTTGCAGGTTAATTTTGAAAATGGGCTAGGAAAGTTTTTCCACAGATGCACATACATTTAAAATCTCTATAGAGGAAGAAGATGAATACGAGAACCCATGTGCCACGCAAGAACCATGCAAAAATACTTCACACAAATATGGAGGGGCTGCCAACAAAAGGTGAGGGAAAACCAAATTAAAACCTCCCCAAATGCCTACAATCGTTGGAAGCCCTTGTGGGTGCAAAGGAATGGGGTTGGGGTTCTTTAATGGCAGCTTTTGATGTTTGACAGTGGCAATTTTTCATACTACAACGGAAGGGTTTTGTGTGCGTGGTTCGGGGGAAGAGAATGACAGCACAATGAGATTGGATAATGGCAATAGAACGAGGGTTCCAAATTGGGGTTCAAGAATGTGAGAATGGTTTCAAAAATGGGGTTCGAGAGTTCAAAAATGGGGTTTCGTAGTTGAGAAATGGAGTTGAAAGAGAGGGAAAGAGAATGCAATTTTGGTGCCAACGCGCGAAATAAAATTTCTTTCTCAAATGCCAACGTGGGCAATTTAAAACTAAATTAAAAATTAAAATAAAAATGACATTGTTCATTCCACGTAAGGTGGTAGAAAAAGTAGTAAGAAAAAGATGTCAACCTATCATTTTTCTTTTCAAAATAAGGCTTCCAACATGGGTTATGTAAAATTACTTAGTTAATTTGCATATAGCAAGTTTCTCTGGATGAAATTATTTGGCAAAATTTGTGAAGGATATCTCTGACATTCCAGTACTCTCAAAGTATTAGGAAGATGTTTGGGACGTTTTGAAAATGGAGCGCTCTTAATGGTAGTGTTTTGAGATTTTTCATCTTCTTGAATACAACTTCATCCCATTCTACTTCTTCAAATAAAGGGAAATCCATATGTATGATTTCAATTTCATTGGTCCCCTATAAATACAAAATTCACAAATTAACCACATTACAAGCATACACACAAATATTAGGACACCAATATATGTAAAGTAAAAAATTACTGAGACATCAGCACGTAAAAATAATCCAAAGCAATAATTATGCACCTTATTTTCTTGTAAAACTTGAATGATATCCTTATGGAACCATAACCTACTTCGTTTCCCAAGTTCTTTAGGTGATTCTTTGCGGACAATTTCTTTACCCATGTCCTCTATCAAGTCATGTAGTGTCACTTTATCATTCCAGCTAATCTTTATGAGAGATTTCTCAACCAACACTCCAATATAATGTTTCATGCAGTGACCATGATGAACATGAAGTATATCTTCCACCTCTGTCAATTCGTATTCTTTGAAGCAACAAGCAATGTCAAGAAAAACACTTTAGCATCTTTTTCCAGAGCATCATAGCTTACTTTAAGTGTCTCTTGGATCTCTTTGTTAGGAATTCTTTCGTATTGATCCAAAGCAGATTTCCATTGTTCTGTACTTTTTTCGAATAAGTTAGAACTTATTACTTCCAAAGCCAATGGAAGGCCTGAAGCGTAAGTCACTACTCGATTCAGAAAATCCTGGTATCTCGGATAAAGTTTTACCATCCTGAAAGCTTTCCAACAAAGCAATTGAAAAGCATCTTCCTCGTATGTTCTTTTAACTCTGTGACATGCTAGCAGCTGTTTGTCCCGAGTTGTAATTCTGACTCTACTGCTAGGACCAAAACAATCAGGTCTTCCAACAATTGCCTGTAACTGTTCCCGTTTGTCAACATCATCTACAACCAGAAGAACCTTCTTTTTCTTGAGCCTGTGCTGTATTATAGAAATCCCTTCATTGACACTCTTCAACTTAATGTCCTTCTCTCCAACTGTCTCAAAAAGAAGATTGTTTTGGAGCTGTGGTAACCCATGTTTGTTTGAAGTTTCTCTAACATTTCCAAGAAAGCACAATCCTTCAAAATGACGGTCAATAATGGAATTATAGACTGCAGCAGCAAGTGTTGTTTTATTTACTTCTCCAAGTCCATGGATCCCAACCATGTGGATGACATCATCAGATCTGTTTCTGCAGAAACAATAGCAAGTTATTAGGGAGTATAAATTATATCTTACCCAATCCTCGACTTCCTGGGACAGATACTCTTCGATCCTATTGGGAATGCCTTCATGTCTTATTGCCAGACTGAACATTTTGGACGTTACTTGAAAAAAAAGACTTTGACGATCAAGTCAGTGAGAGCTATCAAAAGTCAAATCATAGTTTTGGAATTAATGAATTGCGTACCTTTAATTATTGGGGTCCACCTGTATTTATAGAATCATTAATCACAGTTTACCTGGCTTTATGGGTTGGGCCTTCTCCTATCTCGTTGGGCCACCCTTTAGGCTTGGGCTTGTGTGGACCTGGTCTAGGCCCAAGCGCCAGGCTTATGACTTGATACTAGAAGTTCAACTGCTATTTCCTAAGTTTATAGGCGGCCTTGACTCATATGTAATCTGTTTAAAGTAAGCGGCTTTGACTGGTATGTATATATTGTCTCTCTATATAGTTAACAAATGATTTATTCAAAGTAGGACTACAAGTTGGCGGCTAAGACCGGGTATTTATTTATGCCGGTCGTATCCCTTAGTATAGTACATTAGTCCCCCAACCTTTGGTGGAATATGTTGTGTCAAACGATTTTCTGTCTTGTGGCTTTTACAAGAAAAATTCCTCTTTTCTTGGTATATTGGCATATCCCTATAGTAGTCCCCCAACCTTGAGGAGTGGAAACGTTGTTGAGGCTTTGTCAGAGACTTAGGAAAGATGAACAAATAGTGAATGTCAAGAGTCATGTCAGGAGAAGCTGGAGAGTCACTTGAATTATAGACATTTCACTCTTTATTAGTGTGACGTTTTGGCGGGAATATTTTGGGGTTGGATTTTATGTTATAAATAAGGATTAGGGTAGAAATTGTGTGTGTTACTTCATTTGGCTGTCGTGAGATACTTATAGTGTTTCTAGTACTAGAGATGGCAAATAAACTAGTCCCAGCAGGTATTGCCTGAACTTGTCCTCGTTTTGACGGGGAATCCCCGCATTGACTGGGTTTGGGTATGGGTATAGGGAATCCCTAACTTTTTCAATTGGGTATGAGGATGGGTATGGGGATGTACATATCCCTGCCATAATACCCATCCTCGCCATATCTCTGTCCTTGTTTAAATTATTAAAATATTCACAATTAATTAAGTAACCCTCTATATATATATATATATATATATATATATATATATATATATATATATATATATATACACACACTCTATTTTTTTTAGTTCTTCTAATTATTTGGTTTGTCATGAAACAATAATGAAATAAATCAATAATAATGATAATAAAATCATCATTAAAATAAAACAATAATAATAACAAAAGTAATAAGAAAATAAAATAATAATAATAATAATAATAATAGTAATATAATAATAATAGTAAATAATAATCATAAGTGTATCGTATATAGAAGAAAAACTTTAAACATCACGCAAAGGCAGAAAGAAGAATTATAATAATCATAATAGTGATGAATTCACAAAGACAACCCAATACAATGGAAACCACAAGCACACACATATTCTCTCTAAAACCACATACAACAAACATCAAGAAGTTAAACGATACAAGAATTTGGTTCAAGAGAGGACTTTCATGCATCAATATATAACGCAATTGCATATAATATCATTAAAACAGGCAATGGCAGCCCCCCTAACTTGGATTTTCCGCTCCATTTGTGCTCCTAACGTCCCTTCTTGGCCAAAAATTTCCTTAGGTAGGTATTTTCTCCTATACTTGAGTGGACCTTCAACCCTCAAACACTTCCTTTTGGTTCAGTTTTGGTGTTCTGGAAAACCCTTTTAGGCAGCCACACGAAAATACCTCCTCTCATACACCACTTTTACTCACTCATTAAGCTTTCACCCTAGTAATTACTACACTAATGTCCAAAAACCAAAACAATGATTTAAATGTCATTCAAGTGCAATTAATTGGTGGTTTAAGCTCATCAATTGCCATGATCCTTACCTCTCTAGCTTCTTTGAAGATGACTAGGGTTTCTTGATCACTTACTAATGTAGCCAAAAATAATCCAAGTGTAAAAAGATCTATTTCACGCTACCCATGGTTTGAACTCGTATCCACCCAATTATCAAGCATATGCACAACCATCAACCTATAGATGTTTCTTGACATATCATGCACACATATACTTATAACATCATGCCACGTGTTCATATATGCGCCCATAATAAATTAAATAATTAAAACATCACATTAATGGCATACATAGGACTTGAACCCAAGTCCCATTCATTTGAGCTACCATGTCTAACCATTTGAGCTACCATTTCTCCTTTGTCATAATTCTCTAGATTAATTACTTTATAGATTCCTTCCTTCACATTTATTAAATAAATATTTATTTACTTACTTAATTTTTCTGGGTCTTACAAGAGGTCCCACCGTGAGTCTGGAGTTAGTTTTGCACGCTAGTCGGTGAACTCTTATTTCTCGTGCTAGCAATAGTCCAGCTAGGATAACTTCGTATTCGGCCTGGTTATTAGATGTCATGAAAGTGAAATGTAGGGATTTTTCAATGAGGATCTGGTTTGGGCCTTCTAGGACGATACTGGCGCTGACTCCCTTCTGGTTAAAGGATCCATCAACATAAAAGATCCATAGGTGCTCATCTGGTGTGTGTTGTAAGTCGTTGACAAAATCTAACAAGCATTGAGCTTTGATGGGTCTGTGTGGTTCATAGCATATATGAAACTCTAAGAGTTCTACGGACCATGACGATATTCGTCTTGCTAGATTAGGCTTTTAAAGGATCTGTTGTATTGGGTAGTTAGTTTTGACGATGATCGAATGGTTTTGGAAGTAGGGTCTGAATCTTCTTGTGGTGTTTACTAAGGATAGGGCTAGCTTTTCCACCATTTGATATCTGGTTTCGGGGTCTCGTAAATTTCTACTGAAAAAAAATATACTGGGTATTAAGTTCCTTCGAATTCTTGCACCAATGTGGCACTGATTGTGTACTCTGTTGCGATGATGTATACCAGCAATGGGAGGTTAGGATCAGGCTTTCGGAGGATAGGGGACGCCAAATTTTTTTTCAAATATTAAAAGATTCGCTCACATTCCTCCCCTCATAAGAACTTGGCGGATTTTCATAGGAGATTGATGATGGGGTGTGTCTTATCTACCAACTTGGGAAGGAATCTTGATATGGCCATAACCCGACCTATTAGCCGTTGTACATCCTTAACAATCGTCGGACTTTGATTTCAATTATGGCTCTGCACTTTTCAGGGTTCGCTTCGATTTTGCGATGTGTGAGCACGAACCCTAGGAACTACCACCATCTACCCCAAAGATGCATTTTTTCGGACTCAGCCTTAGGTTGTGCTTTCGTAGCATAGTGAACACCTAGCCTAAGTCCTTGAAGTGTTGTGAATGGCTAGGGGACTTGACAACCATGTCGTCTACATAGACTTCAACACATTTTCCCATTAGGTGGATTAAGACTTTCTCTATATGTGGTCCCTACGTTTTTGAGGCCAAAGGGCATTACTCTGTAGAAGTAATTTTCATCTTTTATGATGAACACGATTTTGATCATGTCTGATGGGGCCATCGATATTTGATTGTACCTTGAGTAGGCGTCTAGGAAACTTAGTACCCGATTCCCTACTACGTCGTTTACTAAGCGATCAATGTTGGGTAAAGGGTATGCGTCTTTGGGACAGGCTTTATTGAGATTAATATAGTCTATGCACATTCGCCATTTGCAACTAGGCTTCTTAACAAGGACAACGTTAGCCATCCATGTCGTGTAACAGGCCTTACCAATGAATTTGGCATCGAGGAGCTTCGTTGCTTCAGCCTTAGTTGCCAACCATCTTTCTTCTCCCAATTTTCTCTTCTTTTGGGAGACATATCGAGCTTCTTTAAAAATTGACAAACGGTGGACAACCACCTGGGGCAACCCTTGATAAATCTGTCACGGACCAGGCGAAAAGGTCTGTGTTATCCTTTAGAGTTGATTCAATTATGATTTGGTCGTTGTTGCTTAAGCCGGAATCGAGTTGTATGGTTCTCCCTAGTGCGAGCTCCAGGCTTCTGGTTTCTTCAATCGGTTGGATTTGCGAGTCACACCTTATTCTTGGGTCGAGGTCTTCGCGTGTCAAAGAGATGCCTACTCTTGGCTCTCGCCTGATGTCATCCCAACAAGGTTTCCGATTCCCAAATGAGAAATCAAGTATTTTGTCACGTTTTGATGATGTTTCGAGTAGATTAATCGGTGGAACATCGATTGGAGTGGACGTTCAGCGATATCCGTGACGGAGTGCATCCATCATCGCGCTATGTTATTCGCGGTCAAGGTCGACTCTTTTGGCCATAAACTTGCAATATAACACTCCCGGGCAAGCTTTTGATCACCGTGGATGGTGATGATGTCAACATACGGGGAGAGAAACTTCATAAATATGTGTGGCGTTGATACTATTGCTCCCAGAGTGTTTAGGAATGACCTTCCTAGGAGGACGTTATAGGATGTGTGCGCTTCGACCCCTAGGAACCAAATAAGGATGGTCTTCATCTAAATTCCTTCATAGAACACTGTGTGCAAGTTTATGTAGCCGCGGGTGCACACCCTTTCTCTAGAGAATCTGTATATAGGCTCTTCATGAGGGATCATGGCCTCGATTGGTAATTCCAGCTTTTGGTATGTTGCCCAGAAGAGGATGTCTACTAAGCTGCCCTGATCCACCAGTAGTTTTTTAACTATGAACTTCTCAAGCTCCATAGTAATAACCATGGGGTCATCTTGGTCTTGGTCGACGCCATGAAAGTTTGCATCCGTGAACGTGATAAAATGAATTCATCGTCATCTATGTACGCGAGTTACTGCGTTGATGGACTGAATGCTTCTAATGTGCATTTTTCTAGCTAACGCGGTTGCCTCGCATCCTACGAAGCCTCTCGATGTGGTGTTTATAGTCCATGTTGTGGGGATCTATCAGTTGGATTGATGTTAATCTATGCAGGCAGATGTTCTCTACGTTCATTCTGCCTCTCTCTATGATCACGTTGGCGGCCTGACTTTGTGTTGCGGTTATACACTTGTCGAGAATTGCCTTGTCCCTCTCTTTTGACAAATTGTTTTAAATGGCCAGAGCGTATGAACTCTTCGATTTTGTCTTGTAGTGTTTTACACTCATTCGTTGTGTGGCCGTTATTATAGTGGTATTTGCAATACTTGGTCATGTCCGCATTGTGCGGGTTACATAAAGTAAATGATGAAAACTTATAATATATTAAAATACTATATTTAATATTTACGTAAAGTTGGATGGGAATCAATATAATGTTGATTGGTGCTTGAATTTGTTTTCATGGTTTACATTAAGATATTTGTGTTTTTTCTTAATTGGATTACATTATATGCATAATGTGACTGCTGTTTGCCCAAACTCAAGTGTTGGCATGATCTCAAATTGTGAATGCACGAGTGCGTATACATGATTGGTGCATATGAATTGTGGTGATGTAATTTTAGACATGTTGAACTGTAAAAATATTCAAGTAGGTATTCTAGATATGTGCTTTGATGATTGGTGTGCTAGGATTGATTTTGTTGTACCTAAAATCAGTAATTTCGCGTTATTGGTGTAGCACCTGGCTGTAGGGGATTGAACCGCTAGGGGATAACTACTAACAGACGATCTGGACATATACAGTGTCAAGTGACGCGTGTGATGCATCAGGCAATTTTGGGTGCAACACTGGATTGTGTGGAGGATTCTAGACAGCTTGAATGGAGGTCTTGAGACGATGCTTTACTGGGGGCCCAATTATGAATGCAACTTGTATTGCAGTAACACGTGGCCACTCGAAGTTGTAGTCTGGTGGTTTTGGAAGTCTAGTGGAGTGTATGAGATCGTGGCTCGTACCAATGGGTTCTGGAAGATTGCCCTCCTCGGTATTAGTCGACGAGTTTGGTACTCTTGGGACAAATACGGACTGCGGTTCGTATTGGGGAACTCCACTTGATGTCGTGGATCGTGGTCATGGCAAATTTATTTCTTCGTGTGGACTATTAGGTGGTGGCATGTAGTCGGAGGGGTGAGTAGACACACATGGCAACAAAGATCGATCTATGTAATCATCAAAGGGTGTAGAATCAAGAGGCGTTTAGAGGAAGTGATGAAGACTGGGGTGTGAGACTTGGGGTTGTTAGAAGTGGTTGGAATATTGAATGATTATTTATTATTGTGTATTGCACTTGTATTTTGTTAAGCTCACCTTATTTGTGTGTGTTTGACGATGATCATGTAACTCATTACATGGGAGCAGATGATGTTGCATGAGGTGCTGGTGAGACTTAGTGTCAGAGTGGGACAACTTGGGAATATTTTTATTCTCTACAGTTTCATATTATTTTTCTACAATCTAGATTTATTCTCTACGCTTTTGGCGCTTATAATAAAATTTTATTTTTCCTGCGTTTTGGGAAATGTGTGGAATAAATGTATTTATATTTATTTATTATTAATTTTATTTAAATAAGTAATATCCAGCTAATATGATATAGTTGTGGGAAAAGCCTTGTACATGACGACATCTTCATTTGTGTACAAGCCGACATAAGTAACATAGATCTTCACATGCTTGTCAAGGTTTGTATCCCCGCTATAGCACTCCAACGTGAAGGCTTCCCGTTGGCTGGGAGGGGGTTTCAATGATGTCATCAATAAAAGAGTGACGACGTTTGTGGGAGTTTGCCGCTTTAGGGTACCTAGTTGAAACTTGGAAAGAATGAGGGTGGTAACTGGGAGGGGTAGGTGTGGGGTGGGTTGGGAGGGTGGATGTATGATGGGTTGTAGTGAAGGTATTGGGAGTTGCGTTGTACTCACTTTCTTCTTCAGTTGGCACACACACAGCGGTTTTGGATTCCACCTGGACCACTTTTTATTTGCCTTTCAACATGGCATCTGCCTCTACCTTCCTTCTAAGCCGCAAATTCTCCTATCTTAGTGCCTCCATCTCATCAGGGCTACGCTTCTTAAAGTCTGCAAACTCCTACTGCATCTTGGCTTACCTTTCCAAGAGCGCGGCCAAGTCCGACTGGTTTGCCACAGCCTCCTTAGGTCTTATTTCAGGCTCCTTCGAGGCGCCAACTTTATTGAATGTTGAAACCATCCTCATAGGTTCTCGGATTGCTTCGGTAAGATACTAATTCGAGCCCCACGGTGGGCGCCAATTATTCATGCGGAAACAATAGTAAGGTATCAGGGAGCATAAATTATATCTTACCCAATCCTCGACTTCTTGGGACGGATACTTTTGATCCTGCTGGGCATGCCTTCATGTCTTACTATTGGACTAAACATTTGGAGGTTACCTGTAGAAAAGGACTCTGACAATCACATCAACGAGAGCTCTCAAAAGTCAAATCACAATTTTGGAATTAATGAATTAGGTACCTTTAATTATTGGGGTCCACCTGTATTTATAGAATCATTAATCACGATTTACCTGACTTTATGGCCTAGGTCTTCGCTTGTCTCGTTGGGCCATCCTTGGGGCTTGGGCTTGTGTAGGCCTGGTCCAGGCCTAAGTGCCAGGCTTATGACTTGATACTAGAAGTTCAACTGTTATTTCCTAAGTTTGGAATAGGTGGCTTTGACTCATATGTAATATGTTTCAAGTAGGTGGCTTTGGACGCTATGTATATATTGTCTCTCTATATAGTTAACAAATGATTTATTCAAAGTAGGACTATAAGTTGGCGGCTAACACTGGATATTTGTTTATGTGTGTCGTATCCGTGTAGTATAGTATAAGATCCAACATCCAAAAGTGACTTTACTTTTGGCACTTGTGACTCTAGTCCAACTGGGTAATTCACAACATGTAAAGGAGCACGATTAACCTTTCTATAGAAACCAATTCAACTATCTCCTTTATAAATTCGTATTCATATTTTTCCCTATTCAAGAATATAACTCGGTGTGAAGTCAAACTGAATATAATTGGGCAAGTCAAAATAAACGAATTAAATAAGAAAAGTTAGAAGATTGGGGATGAAGGGTACCCATTGAAATGGAAGCCAGACAAGTTAGCTGCTTGATGGACCATTTTCATTTGTCCAGTTTCTCAATGTTATTAACTTGCAAACTCTTTTCGTGTTCAGCCAATGCCTCTCCAAAATTGCCTTTGTGGTGTCTCACGTCAGAAGGATCAATGAAATAAAAACTGGGAGAACCAATTGAGCCTTGTTCTTAAAGTTGAGGATGTACGAAAGTTCGTTTAAGCAAAAGGAGGAAGATCCATAGTTTTGGGAGAACATTATGATGAACACTCTTGACTCTTAAATTGCGTTCTCAAGTGCTGACGTGATTTCATCCCCTCTTTGGAGCTCCTCATGATCGATGAAGGTGTGAAGTCCCTTGTTGCAAAGGGCGCTGTAGAGGTAGCCAGTGAAACCATAACGAGTATCCTCTCCTCGGAAGTTGAGGAACACATCATAGGTGAATCCGTAGGTAAATGCAGACGAAGATGATTGCAGATCCATCATAAGTCAAGAAAATGTATTTCAAAGTCAAATTAAGAATCCATAGTTTTATACGTACAGTGTTTCTAATGAAACTTCATAGTCATATGTCGTTTTCTTTTATTTTATTTTATTTGTAGGCCATCATAAAATGTTTTTAACAACAATGAAGTTTGATGGTGTCAAAGCATCCCGAGTCACCGTAATGTAGAGTGGTGTCTCCATATTTATGAATTCAGTCTGTTTATGGCTTCTTTGGTCTAACTTATTAAATGAACAACTTTTTTTCAAATAATTAGTAATTTGGTTATTATTTATGTATTTGATTTATTTTGATAATTTTATTTACTTTTTCACTGAATTGAATTCTTATTTTTTTCCAAAAACTCAATGTGATTTATGTGAAATTGACATTAATATTGTTTGGTAGTACCACGTATTAAAATTTAGGTATGTCATATGTCAAAAATTTCAATCATCTTTTACCTTGAAATTTCTCTGATTTTGGCACGTGGCACATTGATGATACAAATTTTGACACATGATAAATTCAAATTTTGACATGTGATCCAAATTTGATAGAAGGCATCACATTGAGTTTTTTTTCTTTACAAAATAATACTCAATCAATTATTTTTTAAGAAATAGGGACTTAATTGAATTAAAAGAAAAATGACTAAATGTAAAGACCAAAATAATAAGTAAACCTTTTTTATTAAAAATAAAAAAAAAATTAACCTAAAATTATTAATATTTACAAATTAATTTCTAGTTTTTAATTGTAAGCCCCATTTTTTTTCAATTCTAAAGCGTTTTGGGCCTTGCCTTTTCGTGGGCCTAAGGCCAGCCCATTTGGGGACCTCCAATACCCTTTTCCAGCCCCCTAATCCTCATTTTATGTCTCATTTCTAAAAACAACTCTCTTCTTTCCTCTACTTTCTTAAACAGGAGCTCTATTAGGGTTTCACTCACGTTCCTCTATGAGCTAGCCAAACTCATTTTACCTCAAAGTAAGTTGAATCTTTAAACTCCCTTGTAATTTCTTCCCCTTTTTACCGTTTGGGGTACGTTGGTTTGGGTTAGGGTTCATCCTCATGCCCTGTATTTGTTTTTGTATCCACGTTTCAGCTCGTTGTTTGATTTTTGGAGCTGCGGTGTTTCTATGTTAAGTGTTTGCTATCGTTTTCTAGCATTATCCAGGTAAGGGAAGCTAGGGTTTCACGTTATTTCTATTTTATGTGATTAGTGTTTTTTGGAATATGAGAAAATATTGGGGAAAATGTTAATTTTTGGTGTATTTACAAGTTAGGGGTTCAAATATTAATGAAATTGTGATATTTGATGTTATTTTTCTAATATGCGCAGTTTTAGTAAAATTGACTTTCCCGACTCATTAACCGTTGGATAGAGCTAAAATTTGGACATTTTATTCATAACATGCTATTTTGTGGTTTGACCGGTTGGATATTCGCTTAGATGTCTGTAGCTTGATAAATGTGTCACACATTACTGTAGTGATTTTGGTTTTGTGATAATAAATTTTCTTAGGAATTTTGGTATAAGAATTATGGTTTTGTGTTGTGCTTGATTGTATGGAATTTCAGGTACTTAAATTTTGGCACTCACTTATTTGGAATGAATAGTATTTTTTGATATATGTATGTCATGGTATGCATTTATAAAGTATGAGATTAAATGAAATCTTGTTATGTTGAGTATGAAATGGAAACTATGACTTGTTTGGTTGGTGGTGGATTGGCATGAGACTTGAATGATTGAGATGGCATGTGGAAATTGTTTGTAAAAGAGTTTCAAGGGAAACTCTTGGTGATGGTGGTTAGTGTATACCTTGATATAGGAGATGTCTAGATAAAGGAAGGTATCCTGAACTCTAATAATCGTTCACGCTCACATAGAGCAGAATGATTTATGTTGTGAGAGATGTAGGAGGTCCTAGTCTTGGGACATATTAGGCCTAAGACATTAGAGGATTAACCGTGTCTTAGGTTGGGTGATAACCCCTTGTGTCTAGACTCTAGAGAGTTTAGAAACCAGCACAGATGCATACTTCCTTTAGAATTCTATATCAAGAGTACGATACGGATATTGAGTCTTAGAGTCTTGCTTGTTTGCTATCACATGATTAAGTGCCTATTGTGTTGCATGTTTATAATCTGTTTTAAGTATCTGCTTGCTATGGCATGTTGAAAGTTATTTTACACTAGCTTACCCTTTTTCTTTGTGTCTGTTCTCTTCTTTGGCTTTTCCTTTTGCGATGATCACCAAATCCTTGGTGTTAGCAGATGTGGAGACCTCTTGATGATCGTGATGTTGGCGGGGAGGTTGTGGTGTAGTTAGGCTTCCTGGATCCTTTATCGCTCATTATTGAGCCTTTCTTCTTGTGTAATGTTATTTTGTAGTTTCTTGCTCTGTGAGCAAATTTCTAGTTTAATCTAATCTTTGTTGAGATTCTATTCATGGCATTGTGTTGTGTCTTTGGGTTTCCATTCCAGTATATTTTTGGATAACTGAAAAAGGTTAATTCTAATATACTTTATGTCGGTGCTCTAGTTTGTACTATAATCATGTGGCGTTCTATTTATTAGAATTATTCTACTAAATTTGGATGTTACATTTATGGTATCAGAGCAGTTCGTCCTTAAGATGACTTGAGGGTCGAGGGTTTGTGATGTCTCGTAGGCTTAAGTATTCAAGGTTAGTCGAGCTTGTCTGTGTAACCAAAAACATTAAGCATAGAAAATGTCTTCATAAAGTGATGAGGGTGCACACTCATGATTTTATCCAAAATAGTTTTCCTTTCTTAATTCTAAAGGTTTAGGAAGAAGGGAATTAGAATTATCATTTGAGTTTTGTCTTTTATACCTTTTTTTGTCATGTTTGTGCCTCTATGGTTTGTGTTCGGTGTTTGTGATGGAAGAGGAATGCAAATTCAAGGTCAAGCTTGACCTGCTTACCTTTGCAACGGTTGAGTAAGCCTCTTGGGATAATCTTTTGCTTTAAAGCTATGAAGTGGTGGTAGGAGGTATATCGGTGGACGAGGAAAGCTAAGTTTTGGTATATGGGCTGAGAAATGAAGTTGGTGTTCAGAAATAACACTTTGGACTAAAGAAGTTGTAAGAACAGATTCTGAGATCGTATACCACAAGTTTTGCAAGAGGAGTTGAGTTCAAAGGTGAGAATAAGAGAAGATATCAGTGTGTGTTCATGTAGTAAGGCTTGAGAAATCAACTTGGTTTTACATTTCGATAATGTTTGAGTTCAAAGGTGGAAAGTTGTTGAAAGCTTGAGGTTAAAGCTAAGAAGGCTAAAAATCATGAGGATTATAAGGATGGCAAACCCTCTTATGGGAGGTTAAGTTGAGGCGGAATTTGGAAGAATAATAAAGCAATAGTAGAAAGTATATTCTAAGTAAGGTGGCTGACACGTGAGATAGGTTTGACCTTGGATATAAGGCGGAAGGTTTCACGTACCAAAAGGAGAGACACATCTTTAAGGGTTATTCTCGTATGGAAGGTCAACCAATGATGTTAGAGCACAATGATGAAAGAGATGAAAAGAAAAGTTTTGAGTTGTTGACAAGGTGTCTACGATGGGTGGTGTTGAGTTGGTTAGCACGACTAATATCATTCAAAGATACAAATTGCAAAAGTGATGCTTGGACTAAGAGTCAATTTTGCTTGGGGTCATATACCTCTTGGTGTCGCTAGTACGGTGAATGAGTCAGGGTTATATGTAAGAGGGAGTAAGAATTGAGATGGTGATTTCATAATAGTTATTGTCAAGTGAAGATTGCTCAAGTCTGTGGTTTATCCTGTGGTGATCAAAGGATTCAAATTCAAAGTTGATTTGAATTGTTCTCTTAGTATGATTGGGATATAATATCAAGGATAAATTGGTTGTTTTTCACAATCTCATTCCTATGGGATGTGATACCCAACGAAGTGATGTTCTTTGATTCAAGGAGATAAGTAAGTGGTTGCGTATCAAGTGAGGGACAAGTTGAAAGGTGGAGGTAGAATGTCATGTGAATCAAAATTATCTGATAAAGGCAAGCGAATAATAGACAGAAAGGATCTTAGGGGTAGAAGAGTTTATAGACGTATTTTAAAGTAGATAATAGAATTTTTGCTTTGGAGTGGTAAAGTTCACTTTTGCATTAGTGCTGAGGTAGAACTTGTGTTAATAGTTCCTAATTGAATGATTTATGCTGGGAGTGTGAAGTAAGAGAACCAAGTGAAAGCGCTGTTGGAGACATAATGGTATAGACTTAATATAATCCCCGAAATGACTATAAGTTTGGCGGATCTTTAAAGAGAAGTTGTGGTGTGTCAAACCATTCAAGAAGAGTATTGACTAATGTTAGAGTGGCTAGTAGGTCATATGGTTGTAAAAGAATGGATACTATGTTGAGAAAATGGAATGCTAAGACTATAAAAATGGGAGTTTTAAAGAGTTTCGCAAGTTCTATAGAGGTTTTCACGAAGGCTTCTCAACGATGATTGCTTCCTTGTAATGGCAAACAGGAAAGGATCAGCATTTTAAGTAAACAAATAAGTGACCTTGTGTATAGATCAGAGTAGTGCAGCGGAACGGTGGCAAGTGATGCTCCTGAATGGTAAGAGGTGCGTAAGGAGAACTATCTTACTCATGACCTAGTGGTTACTACGAAGAACAGTTCTTTAAAAATAGTAAAGGTGTCGTTCTTATGAGTATTAGTTAAAAGTGTTCAATGATCATTCAAAGTTGGAAATGTGGAGTTGCACAAAGGAAGTTGGGCAAGAGAAATAAGAGATGGTTGAGTTATGGTTTCAAGTCAGGGTGCCAACCTAGAAGTAAGGAAGTGAGAGTAAGTGCTTAGCCATAGAAAGGAATTCAAGATCTTGGCTTGACGAGGTAAAGGTTAGAGTTAGTGAAGAAGTACAAGTGTTAGAGTTGGGAAGAGAAGATGTGAGGAGATTTCATTAGTCTAGTCACTTGACTAGAACTAGTGAGTTTCTAAAAAAGGTTGGGAAAATGGGCGAATCAGACAATCCTAGTTTGAGATGTATCAAAGGATTGCTAGGTACTGGTTAAACTCATGATTTCAAGTTAAAAAAAAAAAAATTGGTTCTAAGGACATGGAGGAGAGACAACTACAAGTTAGTGGATTAGAAACGAAGATAGAGTGCTAGAATGAGTTTGGGGGCCCAACAGTTGGAATTTTGAAGTGGGGGTAGCATTGTTATGGGCCTTGTTATCCAGTGGCCCAAAATAGTAAAGGAAGCATGATGTGTATGGATAACTAGGAGAAAAGGTGACCAAGGGTGTTGATGTTTGGCAGTATGATGAAGGATTGACCCCAACCAAGGATGGAGGCAAATGATTAAGAAGACTAAGCATGTTTAGAAAGGAAGTTCACTAATCCTTCATCCCTTTCATTTGTGTTTGCTATTTTTGATTCCCTAAGTTGACTTAGTTGAATCAACTTTAGTTGACTTGTTAACCTTTGA
>Ga0214545_1000940_pt1 | contig 51427 bp, 22 predicted proteins | sample CNSS4metaG_FD_160064 | JGI IMG/M metagenome (GOLD analysis project Ga0214545, IMG submission 160064) | Root nodule microbial communities from cowpea collected in UCLA plant growth center, Los Angeles, California, USA - CNSS4 | ecosystem: Host-associated > Plants > Roots > Nodule | place: USA... | reverse complement strand
TTGTGCTAAATATAATATATATATATATATATATATATATATATATATATATATATATATATATATAGGTAAAATAGGTAACAATGTAACCTTTTTTTCTAAAAAAACAAAACAAAAATATAGTTACAACATTTCTAAAACTTAAAAAAAAAAACAAAACATATACCAACAAAAGCTTTTAATATTAAATTAGATAACTAATAATGAGAATACATTTTTTCCATCAGCAAATAATGAGATCAGTGTTATTTTGCTATTTTCGTGCTATATTGTTAATTTCAGATATCAGTGTAACCAGTTCTTACTATTTTTTTGTAACCACAACCAATAGAATCCCCAAGGACCAAACCAGTAAATAAAGAACACAGTAAAGACAGCAACAAAATTCAGAATAATTTCCAATATATACATTCGCCTACTTGTTCCGTTGTTATACACAAAAAGTAAGCAATACAGACATATACTAGTTCTCCCTCGTACATAACAAGAAATCTTCTGTCATGTCAGTGCTCAAGATACTACAGTTGACAACAACAACATGCGACTTCAAACACCCTACTCCTCAGCTCCACCTACGAAGTTAAAGGCAGTCCAATTTGAATCCAAAAACAAAACATGTAAATGAAAGAATTAACAAATTTTGTCAGCTAAATTCTCCATTTTAAAAAATCCTACAGAGAATCAGCATATTTAAAAGAACATAAAGATATCAAATTTCTTGTATATTAGTTGTATAACTGTATTCGTCTAAGGCACCTATATATTTGCTAAAAGGGGACAACAACTCTGGAGACAGATTACTTGTGATGCTTGAACCAGTTGAAAATGAGGTAGACTTCAGACAAAAACAACATCCTCATTATAGGGACAAAAACATCATTCCTTGCTTGCTACCATTTCCTTTGAATCATGGTTCAGAACATCGTCCAAATTAAGGAACTGCGGTTCTTCCCCTCCACCATCATAGTCCTCTGGCACAACTGTTTTCATGAAATCTAATCCATAATCAAAACCAGATGGTGTCTGTTCCATATGGGGCAAACTTCCCAACAACTTGGCATCTGGATTTTGCAACTGATAAAAAAAGCTTGATGACGTATCATCAACCTGAGGATTACTTTCTCCAGGAAATCCTGTTTGTCCAAAATCCAAACCTTGCATCAATCCAGAATCATCAACTGGGTTGTTCTCTATTAGCCCCAAAAGTTCATCCACCTGAAATAACTCATCATTGGAAAAGCTCTTGGAGTAATCATCATTGAAATCCAAAGCATCAATCCATGAAAAGTCCATCTGGTCTTCATTTACATTTTCTGCCTGCTCAGCATGATGTATTATTCCTTCTCCAGCCTCATCATCCTTCGGCTCTAGCTTCATTCTGCTAGTTGGTGAGGCATATTCATAAGCCTTGTGACAATCACTATGGTTGCCCTTATCAAGGGCAGGTAGAACATTCTCCTTAGCATCCTCAGCCGCACAGACCTCTGATCGGTTTGATGTAGTAGTAGTAGTAGTGTCTGATGTTGTCGAAGAACATGAAGATGAAGCAGCCAAGAAAGAGTCCTTAAACGATTCCTTAACAGAAGCATAATCTGAGATGTTGGGGAAGTTGAGGCGTGCACATGGACCATACATGGCTCTAGCAGCTTCATCATAGGCAAGAGCAGCTTCTTGAGCAGTAGAAAAGGTTCCTAACCAAAGCCTACTCCCTCTATTCGGCTCCCTAATCTCACCCACCCATTTCCCCCAAGTTCTCTGCCTAACTCCTCTGTAGTTACACTCATAGTTCTGAGGTCCTCCTTTCCCTTTCATGCATCCTTTCTTTGAACCTTTAGCTGGTGCCTTCCGAGTTGATCTACCATCATCTTTGCCTGAATAAAGATGCTCATTGTATTCCTTCCACTTTGCAATGGTCTCAGCCACAGATCTAGAACCATCCCCTCTGCTCCTACTTTTCCTCTTTCTAGAAGAATCCAAAGGCCGCACAGAAACTTGATCATAAGCACCCATGTCCACAAAACTTCACTGCTAAGTCCTCAGCAAAACTCGATAACTTAATTCACAATCTGAAGTTCAAAACAAATAAATAAACAATTCAGTAACCAGCAACTCAAAAGAACAAAAGCAGCACACGAAGGTGGACAATAACAAAAAGGATTTCGCAACAACACGCTCCTTTTGACTACAGTAGCCACAATAAATTCAACCAAGAAACGAATTTTCGTAACCCCCAAGTAATAGATAAAGCTAAAGCCAAAATATAAAAATGTAAAAAAAAAAAAAAAAAAAAAACAAAAAAAATATAAACATTAAAAAAAAAAAAAAAAAAAAAAAAAAAAAAAAAAAAAAAAAAAAAAAAAAAAAAAAACAAAAAAAAAAAAAAAAAAAAAAAAAAAAAAAAAAAAAAAAAAAAAAAAAAACTTGCCCAAAAAGTTTTTTCCTTTTAAAAAAAAAAAACACGGAATTACGACACAGACAGATAAATAACCAAAAAGGAAACCTAAAAACAACAATGAAAAAACAAAATCGCACACAAGAATTTGCAGTGAAAAAATTAAAAAGCGTGCACTAAAAACAGAGAGGTATTAAAACATGAGGAAGAATCCAATGCTACTAACCTAGTAGAGAAAACGCGGTGTATTTAATTTTAGGCTTATCCTTTTCTTTTTCCTGGGTAGTGTGTTTGTGTTTTGGTTGTGAGTGAAGAGAGGTTTTTTTTGTGTAACGAGGTTTGTGTTGGTTTGATATGGCTATAGCGGATTCAGAAAATCTCTGGGCTGCACCCTGTAATCTTTATTTATAGCCTTCTCTAGATTTTTCTGATATTTTTAAATTGCCCCCCAAAGTGGTGACGTGGCGTTTTCTTAGTCGCGTTATCATGCTTCGGACTCCCGAACCAGCTGGCACGTGGCCCTCGAACCTTCCCGAGCCACTAAAACACTCGCTCGTTTTCTTTCTTCTCAAGTACCTGCTCTTTTTAATCTCCTCTGTCTTTTCCATTATGTCCCTATCTTTTCGGTATATTCTCCATTATGCCATTGTAACTTAAATATCTTGCCCTTTTACTGAATAAAATATCTCCTGATGTTAATCTTTATTCTGATTATTATATATACTTATATTGCTGTTTCATCCCTGTTGCTGACGCCTGGAAAGCGGGCCTTACTGTAATGAAACTGGGCCCACGGCCCGATTGTACGAGATCTGCTTGTTTACACTAGTAGCTTTCTAGCTTCTACGTTCATGAATCTTATTCTAATTTCTTCTTACAATTTTCTTGCATTAAAATATAGAAAAAAAAGAAATTAAATCAAATCAACTAAAAAGTCTTCGTAAAATTTAAGGAAGTCAGATAATTTTCCTGCTTTTTATTAATTTAATATAAAAAAAGTCAGTTTTTACTCCAAACTAGTTCTTGCTTCTTCTTTTTTCACTTAAATTATTGTTAGTAAAATAATACAGTTTTTTTCTTAACGAAGATAATGGATAAAATGATAATGATAAATAATCATAAAAAATAAGTTTTATTCTCTTTTTATATTTTACTTTTTTTTTTGGTAAAAGTGATTAACACATCGTCCATTGATCTTAGAAAGAATAATAATAATAATCAGAAAAGAATCAGTAGAATGGTCCAAAGAGGTAGATACCGAATCAGGATTTTTAAATTTTGAAGCGATATAATTAGCTCAACCGTGTAAAATAAACTGGTTTTAATTTTAAAAAAATTAAAATCATACAAAAATAAACTAAAATTAAAAAAAATACATATTTAAATTTAAAAAAAATCTAAAAAAAATATTACAATTTGCCTTTGAAAAGTTGAGATAATAAAATGAATATGTGATATGCAAGTAAAGTGGTCACATGCCATCTGCAGACTCGGTTTTTATAATGAAAAAAAAGTGTTTATTAATTAAGAAATTACTATAAATAGATAATATTGAAGATTTGAACAGAAAAAAAAAAGAGTTAATTCGAGTGTTATAGTCCCAATGTCCAATCCAAGTAATGAGGATGAGCAAAATCGTGATTTTTTTTAAGAAGTGACCCATGCACGTGGGACACGTGGCCCGTCACGTACATGCCACTTGTACTTGAGGCAATGGTACACGTGGTTCATGACTTGCGGTTCGACCATATCCACTATTATTTAAACGACCAAACCTAACCATATTTTTTATGAATGGTGGTTCTAACTTATGCAAGAGTGAAAAATAAACTTCCTTTTCTACGAACAAGACACTATTAGATGATTCCATATATTATCCATTTAGATGTCTCCAACCTTGAATATAAAGAAAAAACAAAAAACTATAGAGATGGGTTTGAATAAAATTACACCTTCTAACTCAACCTACAAAACAAATTTATGAAATAAGAATGCATTTTTTCCTAATATATTTTAATATGTTTAAATATCACTTATTGATTTGAGATTTATAAAGAAATGAATTTCTTTATATTATTGAAGAATCTAATAATTTCTAGAGGAATTGATGAGAAAAGAAAATGTGAATTATTGAGTTGTATTTGGTGAAACAGAGTGAGAGTGGTGTTTGATACGTGGTGTGAGGAAACTTTGTCAACTAGCGTGTATTAAATGATTCATTTGGCCCAAATTGGTATGTTGGAATCTTTAACCCTTTCCTTCTCATGCTAAAACAATATCGCACACTATTTCTAGATTATTTTTCCCTCTTAGTCGTTATCCAAAATATGATTACGATGTGCTTTTCCAAAAAAAAAAATTAAATAAATATAGCGTCTTTCGCAATAGACTGTAGTTAAATAGCAAAATTCAACCTTTGTTCTAAAGTTTTCCTATCTCCTATGGTATCTAATATACATTGCAAAGTAAAGTATATATTCGTTTTAAAAATGTTGAGTAACAGCTAGGATCGTTATTATATTTTAGGTTTATATATCATGTAATAATCAATTTATTTAAATATGATTTTATTCCTTATAAAATTAATATATGCTAGTTTCAGTGTTTATAAATTTTTAACTTTTCTATAAGATATGTATACATTATAATAAATTAACGAGTTTCGTATAAAATATAGAGACAGATTAAATAGTGTGTAGATTTAATTAAATTATGTATGAAATCATACATGAGTTAATATTCAATTTTATGTTAAAATGTAAGAAATCGCATGAATTATTATTGATGTAAATTCATATTATACATAATTTCACTCTCTTTTTTATGTTTAACAAGCAAAATAAATATGAACAGAGAGAAGAAAAATATCCTTTTTGACAAAAGTTTTTCCTGATGAGAAAAACATTTATTGTTTTTTTTTTCTATACTTTTGAAAAGATCAAAATTAAGAATTTGTTTCCTGTATTTTAAATATATTTTTTTAGTAATGCAATGATAAGATGTTAAAATGTTTGAAATGATATTTTCTACAAGAAAATAAATAATTATTAACGGATACAATTTATTAATAATAGTAAAAATATGTTGATAATTTAAATTTATCGACAATTATTAATGATAAAAATTCGTTGATAAATAACATTTATCAATAAATTTTATCAACAAATTACAAAATATGTCATTAATTATCGATGTTCAAAAATTTATAAGTAATTATTAACAACAAAAAATTTATTAATAAATATTTATATGTAATTATCGACCAATTTTAATTGCCAACCAAATTTATTACAAAATAGCACAATTGAGTTTTTTTTTTTTTCATTTCATTTTCTTCTTCCTCTCTTTTTCCTTTTATCTCTTGATTATGTCATGCATCTCACACAATTTATATCTTGGTTTATATCGATGATATTCTCATTACACTTTTAACGATCGTTTGCATTGTCTGTTATAAAAACAATATAATCAGATTGCACTTTAGAGCATCAACAAAATACTAAATACGAATATTTGATAATATGAATTGAAACGATAAAATATAATTATTAACCAAAACATTTACAATATAATGAGGATTTTTTTTTTTCAAATTATGACGAAAATGGTAAGGCGCCTTCCATAATTTTTTACATATTATTGTTATAAAATAATAATAATAATGTTATTATTATGTTATAAATAATGCCCTTTAGAATATTCCTAGATATTAAACTAAGAAGGGAGAATACCATCTATTTCAATTTATGCATAAACTAACAAAGATTTAGATTTATGATAAGAATTGTAATGTTAGATAAAAAAATTGCATTTCAAAGCATTCATAAAAGTAAACTAGGAAAACATCCATTTTCGCAAGTCTCAAATTTAAGAGATCAATGAAGAAGTGGGAGACTATGTACGAGTGATTAATTGAAAATAAATTTGACAATCAGAGGTTAATTGAATATTAAAGTGATATAATAAGAAGTAAAGTCATCGAGAATTATATTACTTGTGATTTTGTGCATTCCTCAATTCCTGAATTTGTTGGCAAAAGTAAAGAGTTGGAGACCATAATGTTTTTGGTCTTAATCATCAACATTACTTGTGCAAAATGAACTCTTCTTATGTTACTTTCATCTCAGTCCAATGCTGTTGCACCCACATTGACCTTTCCCACAACGTAACACTTCGACATCATATTTGGTCGTCTACCGCATACCACAATGTTCCACTTCATCAATGCTAATTATTCTATGCACTGCTCTTATTTCATAAACTGTGTCGTGTTTTAATTTGCTAAAACCATTGAATTCTGCTATGGAACACACACGTAGAAGAAGCACAATAAACTATTGAATAAGAAAAGTGAGGGATCAAAACTCATCTTTGTTGATAGATAACATAAACCACAAGGGGAAGAAAACTGCTATAACATCAGTTTAATGAATCGGGCTTATGAGCGTATAAGATGGAATGTTGTGTTGAAATCACATCACCATCTCTTTTAATCCCTGGTTATCTCTATATGAAAAAACGACAAAAAACAGAGCAAAAGAAGAAATACCCCTAATACAGGGAAACAACAATGAACTAGGAAAAATTACGAACTACAGATACAAATTCAATAATTTCTGCTTTTGATTATTCTAACACAGAGGCAGATCCTCTGGAGGAGCCTCTATGGATTCCAACAGCCCAACTCCATTATCCACCAAGAGCACAGTGGCCAAACCCCACCCGATGTGAACATCCAAGTGACAGTGCATAATCCAAGCTCCTACAAATATCACATCACACAATTAAATTTCATTAAAAAAACCAAACTTTAAGTAAATTCTTGCATTAACAACATCATGAGAACTGAGGGTATGAAAAAAATTCATACTTTCAGTATATTAACAGGTGTTGAGTAATCTCGGATCATGGAGTGTTCATTGAGTAATATCTACGTGACATGATTACATATTGTCATCATGTGATAATTTTTTTTTCCTCGGTGCATGTACTGTTTTCATTTGGACTAAATTAACTTTACCTGGGTTGTCGGCAACAAATCGGATAACTGCCCATCCATTCACAGGTACTGCAACGGTGTTCCTCATAGGTGGATCAACGAGGTTGAACTTGGAAGTGTCTTTCTTGGGGTCAAAATTTCCGAACCCTTCAGCGACTATGTAGAAATCATACCCATGAAGGTGAATCGGGTGGTTCTCAGGGGTCACGATGCTAGTGTCCTGCAGCACAATCTGCACTCTGGATCCAAACTTCAACTTGGTGACCTTAGTCCCGGGAACGGGTTGCCACAGTGAGCGACTCACATTACCAGTGTAATCGAATTTCAGAGGTGGCTGTGTGGGAAAGTCAGTGGTGAACACTCCTTGGACTCCGAGGTGATGAGCCTGCAAGATGGAGACGTTGTTGGGGAGAACGAAAGAGACGTTGTTCATGCTGGCAGTGAAGCGTGTTCCATTTGGACCCTGGCATTGGTTTGGGCTGAAATTGGGAGGGCAATTGTTGAGGCCAAGGCCAATGGTGAAGAAAAGGTCGTCATCGATTTCTGCAGGGACTTCAACTTGTCTGGGGCTTCTGAAGCTTTTACTGAAGGCGGTGACTGTGTTGGTGTCGTTGTAAGCTGGGAGAGAGGGCATAATGGGTTTGATGGAGACACCCTTTGCAGGACACGGTGCAGATTTGTAGTTGAGAATGGCTGTGGTTGTGGTGTTGTCAAAAGGGGCGTTTTGTGCGGATTGGTAGGCACGTGCGGCCATGTAGTAGCGTGAGGGTGGTTGGTCACCTTGGATGAGAACATCGGTGGTTTGGCCTGGACCCAGCATGATGACTGAGGTGGTGAAGGGTTTAACGTAGGAGGCATCGGCACCAACCACTGTGAGTTTGTGGTTGGCCACAGTGAAGAAAAGTGGTTGGTTCAGTGCAGCATTGATGACTCGAAGGAGGTTGGTCTCACCAGAATCTATTGGAACAACAGTGGTGTCTACATTGCCAATCATCAACAAAATATACGTCAGATTTATACAATCATTGGACAATGTTTCTTTTAATGTTTGTGTCGTTTTTAATGAGTTGAATGAAAACTAAGCAATAATAATCATATATCAGACCTTGGCTAGAACACTTGTAAAGATCGCCAGGTTGACCGTTGATGGTGTATGCATCAGAAATATTCGGAGCTGCTCCTGTTTGTGTGGCTTGTCTCAGAACATCGATCGGATTTGCGTCCCACCATTCCCCTAATAAATGATCATTATTGTTTTCACCGTTAAACCATCTTCATCAAGTGCATAGCATTTGTCAAAAGAAAAAGAAAATGGCAAATCCCATAATATCATTTTCTTGATCATCATTACCAATAATTATTATACCCATGTGTGTGAATTAGTAAAATTATAATTATAATTATAATTATAATGATGATTACCTAGAAGAATTGGTGTCTCGCGCTTTGGCTTAGCGAAAGGGTATGCCTCTCCCTCTCTGGGGTGAATGATTAAAGCACCATAAACAGTGGCTCTTAGCCATGAGCTATGAGCATGCCACCAAAGTGTGCCTTCTTGTCCTTGAATGGTGAAACGATAGGTGTAACTCTCTCCAGGGCGAATGGGACACTGAGTCACAAATTCTGGTCCATCAGCCCAACCTGTTCTCATTTGCCGAATTCCATGCCTAAGCAAATACACAAAATCAATTAACTTCAAGAGCAACAAAAACTATAAAGCCACTTAAATATTTTCTTCTAAAAGTTCCATTCCATGCATGAACTGATGAACGTGTCATCATGCAGTGTAAATAAATACTGATATAACTGCATTTAAGTGAAAAAGAGACAGTTTCTAATATATGCGATGGACCACGAGCACATGTTAAGAATACAAAGATAAAGACGTTTTTGTTAAAAAAATAGTGTAGAAGTTATTTAATGCTTGTTTTTGATAGAGTTTTTCTCTAGGCACAAAAATTTCTTGCCTAGTGTCATGTGGGTAGAATAAGATGATTAATCTAACGGGAAAAGATTAAAAAATTGTTGAGTGAATATGCGATTGTTTAAAATAACCAAAATGAAAGAGTGAAGCCATTGATATGATACCAGTGAATGGTGACATTGTAACGAGCTTTGTTAGTGACTTTGACGACTAAGGTGTCTCCATTGTTGACTTCCAACGTTGGGCCAGGGAATTGTCCATTCACAGTGATGGTGCTGTGAGTGCTGCACAGCCTCTTCACTGGTGTTGCTTGAATCTGTCCCGTCACAAATGGCAACAAGTTAATAATTATCTTACAAGAAACAGAAAGAGAGAAGAAAAAAAAAACTAAGTGAGGGAAAGGAGAACTTACAACAAACTCATGTTCCTGGATCTTGGCATTGGCCGAATACAATGCTGAAGCTAAGACAACAAAAAGAGACAAGAAAATGGTTTTGAGAGCTTCCATTGTTGTAGTGTGGTGGCGAAAAACACTACAATGGTTAAGGTTGGAAATTGCAATGGAAGAGATAGTGGAAGAGGGTGGTTTTATAGGAGAGATGGAAGGACAGAGATAGGGTCATTGAGTTTGGCAGATTAGGTAATTTTGTTACGGCAAATTGGTCAGAGGCACTTAAGAAACTTAGTTCAACCCCATAAAAGTTGTTGCACCCACTAGTTAATTACGTTCCTGAATGCTTGCTTCTCAAGTCTTCATTAGGAGGTTGAATTTTCTCCAAGCATAATTACTCCCAGACAGTTCAGGAATAATTTATACTTAAGATGGGTTTAGAATAATTTACTCCTTTTTCTTTTAATTGGCATTTAACGCGGTGCAATTGCAATCACTCCTTTTATTATTATTGTAAAAGTATGCCACATTTCAAAGGGACCACAACCAAAAAGCACAGCAAAAAGGTTTTTACTTTTTTTATCTTTTGCTGTCCAAGTCAAGCTTGTCCTATGCACATCTTTATGTTCTGAAATGGTTTGGCTGTAGCAAACTACCGTGTTATTCAGTGCAAGTAACATTGCTTCGTCAAAATGTTTAGATTCTTGTTATTTGGGATTGATTGGGTATTGTTTAATTGTAAGCCAAGTTTGGAAAGTGAAGAAAAGTGAAAATTAATTTTGGGTTAGTCCAATTTGACTTTTTTCTTGTTCCGGTGGTTGGAGAAAATAAATCACTTGTTAAAAAGATTGGTAATCCTTTTTGATGGAAAAGTAATGCACATTAAAAACAACTATGACTTTTGAAAACACACTTGGCCCTTTGTTTAGACTAAACACTCTGTTTTACAACGTTATTGCTACTTGAATATTATTTTCTTGATCTATAGTTAACCAACAAATGATTAAATGTTAAAGGCTTGTTGTTAAGCCTCTGATCTTATGTCAGGTTAATTGATTTTCTTTTAGGGTATACCCTGACCCTCTTTTCTTCTATAACCTGTAAAATGGCTAGTTTTTGTTTAAGATATTTAGGCCAATAGTTTTGTTATGATTCTACTGATAGGAAAAGAAACTAGGTTATTTAAAACTAGAGAATGGTATGTCATTAGGTACGTAGCAAATAAAATATAGGGTGGATTATTAACACGATTTGATTGAGTTCAACAAGAATTTAGTTATAGATACTGATGAAAAATGCAACTTGAGATCGAGTATTAAATTAGGTGGCCTATCTCACGATATTTCAAACGTGGATGAATGATCAACGAGAATTAATTATAACACAGCACAAGCCTGTCATACTCAAGAATACGTACTTCAATTAGATGTATAATTATGAGCAATAATAATAATAATCACTTTCACGAACATTTTCAGGGTTTGATCACCACAGTGCCACATGTTAAAGCATACTGATCAAGACACTTTCTCAGATGTTTGACCATATGATGGAGGATTTTGTTTCCCTAATGATCTGTTTGTTATTATATAACGTATTATGATCATTAGTACCCAATTCAAGAATTCAAAAAAACAAAACATTAACTAAGAAAACCAGTTTCTTTCACATAATGGTGAAGAAATTCACTAGAACGTGGCAACTGCATGTATATCATCAGAACATATGCATGTTACTGCTTCTCTTCCATAAGTTACATAACTGATACAGTAACTCTGCACCCTCTTAAAGGAAGAGAACCTTTTATACGTTCAAAGATTCAAATGTGAGTCTATTCCTATCATATTTAACGGTGTTACGTTACTTAGAAATTGAGACCTCATTAATACGGTTTAAATATTTCTAAATGAAACATTTTTAAGAACAAAATCGTGACGGAACATTATTCCGATGGAGAAATCTGAGATAACCATGTTCCCTCACACATTTGAAACCTGTTAAAGGTTTGACAAGTCTATTTTAGAATCCGTCGTGATGCAAATTATTAAAACCTTAGATCTGAAGGAAGATATAATTTTCCTCTATTGACCTAGTATTCTCACAGTATTTTGATGATAACAACATGCATCTAGAGAAGGAGAATCCAAAGATTGTTCTGGTATGTGAGAACAAAAACAAAACCGTTAGATGCAGAGAATGAAAGCATGTCAACGTGTGACAAAGCTTAACTCGAGATGGGAAAGCAAGGACCAATCGGATAGGTGAACAAGAAATAAAGAAAGAACATGATATATGAAAGTTGGTAGAGTTTGTTACTGACTTTCTCAAATTCTTGTGTTGGGGAAAAAAAAGGGAAGTACTTGAAAAGTCGTTACACACAGTGTGAAAGAAAGCTGAGAATTGACACAAGAGCAGAAACCAATTCCTTGTCAAAATTTTCTGGTGCTTGGTCTCTCTCGCAAGAGCTTTTCGTTTGTCTGGTAAAATAGTTGTTCCTAGCTAGTCACTTTATATTAATTTTTTGTTAGGGTTTTGATTTCTAGGGTTTTCCTTTTCATGGTGGTTAGTTATAAGTGGGTGCGAACTTTAGCAATTTATTTAACTCCACCGTCACCGTTTTCTCTAATCCAGAATAATTGAAATTAAACCGAACAGCAAAGTAATACATCATTTGTGAGAAACGTGTCTTTACCAGAAGTGGGGTCTTGTCTTCTTAAAAACCACGCTGAAAGTGGCATGTTTCCTTTGTTGTAAAATGCACATGTTACTGTAATCCTTGCAAGTTCATCGAACTCACTTATGTTGTATGAACTTTTATGTGCATGTTCCATGTGTGACGCATCCGATTTATGTCACAAGGTCGCAAAATTTTTTATATATGATGATTATTGGTGTACTAAGGACAAATTATATTATACAACTATTTTTTTTATTACACGAATGAGGCTGCAAATAATGGGAAATAATGGTGTGAGATAAAACAATAAAAGAAAAATACGAGTGTTAATCACGTTAAATAATCTTGATAATAACTTTACTTTTGAATCATTGTGAACTGTGGCTGAAATTTTATGAAATGACTTTGTGTTAACTTTTTATTTGTTTGCGTGTAGTCACAACCATCCCGTGTAAACTGTTTAATTAGTCCACATCAAAGAACTAATTGGGAAGTTTTGCATAGATTCTATCACACCTTAAGGAGTTAAAGTAAATTGTTGATACTTTATGCATGAATATTATGAATGAGAGAGTAAAAGCAGAAAAGTGAAGTCCTTATTAAACACTATTTTACATGAAAAGCAAATCGCCAATACGCACTTAGCAAAAGATAATCAACTTTTATGGTAATTGTAAAAAAAAAAAAGGAAAGAAGTAAAAATTATAATAAAGGGTTGAAATATGATCGAGGAATTTGCACACATGCGACCCACCATAAGAAATGGTGCAAGAGCCATAACCACTAGTCCACACTAATGACCTCTAATTTGTTTTTGGCACAAACAAATCTAAATTTTGTTTTCTTATTAAGTTAATTAGAAATTTAGTTTTTCTATTTAAATTTTTTATTCATTTCAGCTTTTATGTCCCATTTATTAAAAAAAGTTTGTACAAGATTTAATGCGGTATCTTCCAATAAATTGGTGTTAACACTTGTTTAGAAGAATCACATATCAAAACTGTGTTTATCAGGGTCAAAATTTAGGTCATGGGTTAGGTAGGAGATGATTTATATTTTGATAAGTGACAAACATAATTTGACACATGATAAACATAGATTTCAACACAATACTTCCAAATGATATTACTCTTAATTTAAAGGAAATGGCTACATTAATTCTTTATACAAATTTAATTGAATAAAAAATAAATATAAGAATCAAAATGAATAAAGTATAAATATAAAAGTCAAATTATTAATTAAGTCATCTTATTACTATTCATTAGGAAAAGTTCATCTTTTTTTTATCCCTATTAAATGTAATTTATTATTATGTTAGAAATTTAAGAATGATATAGAAAATCTCACATCAAATGTAATGGGTGAACTAAATAATATATAAGCCAAATTTAAATTCTTTATTTTTAAGTTTTGAATTAGAGGTAATGATATATATATATATATATATATATATATATATATATATATATATATATATATATATTAAAAGCTAGTTAGATCCATGTATTTTTTTGCTAGTTACAAACTCTCTTCTACCTTAATAATTTAACATTTGTGAATTCAAATATGCAAAATAATTATTTATGCAAACATAACACACTTGTAACGAAGAAAACAACATGTGTAAACAATGCATATGCCAGAGTCGAGTGTCGTTTGTAGTAACCCTATTTTTCAAATCATCTTAAATAGTAATAATAAAATTAGTATAATTCAAAAGTAGCACGAATAATTACAATTACACAACATCTCAGTTTTCAAACTATAATACATTGTATCTAAAAGATATAATTAACACAACTCATAAATACTCCAAAGTATGATTAAGAACTTAACACAAATCCTCAAAAAGACTAAGGCACATCATCATCAACATTACTATATTACTTCTTCAATTACTAACTAGCTCTAGTGCTAGTATCACTTTCAACTTTTATATATATATATATATATATATATATATATATATATATATATATATATATATATATATATATATATAATCATAGCAAAGAAAAGAGAAGAAAATAAAAGACACACCAAATATAAGAATAAGTTAATATTTACAAAAATAAATCTCAAACTATTTTATTTGATGCATACAAAAAAAAATATAAAATAATTAAATAAAAAAATAATTTTTTTGAAGATGCCAATTCTAATCTTTGTGTTATAGTTAATAATAGACTAAAAATATATATTTAATTTTTTTTATTTTAAAATTTTGGATTAAAGGTACCGACATATCTTTTATATACGAATTGACTCATATTTCAAAACTAGTTAATGACATACTCTCTTCTCTTCTAGTAATTTAACATTTGTTCATTTAAATATGCAAAATAATTATTTGTATTATAATTTAAATAAAATTGAATTATAGAATGGTTTAAGAAAACTAAATTAAATTAAAACATTATACATTATTTTTAAATTGCATGAAATATTTTAATTGTTTAAATTATTGCCAATCAATATCTTATTTTAGAATATTTTTAATAATTCATGAGATTATTCCACTTTTATATTCATGATATCAATTTGAAAATGGGATGTGTTTCTTCCATGAAAAAAATAAAAATAAAAGAATAGCCGCTGCTACAATATGATATCCCAAACTTGTTTTTCTTAAAACATAAACATGCACTAAACATTATCACTTGCCAAAGACAAAGGTAGTTAAGGAGATCCTTTTCACTGCTAACAAAAAGACAAGTGTTTCATTTCAAATTGGCATTAATTAAAGCTAAACATCTTCACATGTTAATTGTCCATGATAAATGTAGTGCCAATTTTCTTTCTAGGATTCTCTAATGAAAATGCCATACCCTAATTATTACAATCATTAAGAAGAACACACCAGCACAATCATCAGAAATAACACCATCAATAAATATAATAAATATAGCAGAATGAAGAGTAAAAAACATGAATAAAATAGATTGGAATGAGATTATGGAAAAATGCATTATAGTAATTTATTTACCCTTTAATAGGCCGACCTCATTGCCTAGAAAAATAAGTCACAATTTGGTTAAAAAGATAAGCATATTATTATCCTTTTTTCAATTTATAAGTATACTAGTCAATAAAATAATTTACACACTTAAAATATTTTCAAAAGTAAATACATATAAATATATATATATAACAAAAGATTATTTGAATTTATTCAAAAATCAAACCTACAATGTTATGCACATTCAGAGTAGAAAGTTACATAAAGAGAAAACTAAACTAACAACAAAATTATAATCGGTATATAAACATGCAGCAATGAATTATCATTTGAAATATATTAAATCAATATAAGAATTTCTATTTAATTTATTTTAAAGTTTTAGAGATTTAAGAAAGTAACTCTAAGTTATATATTATTAGTGAAAACATGTGTTAACTTTTTTATGGTAAAAAAAGTAATAAAATTATTATTATTATAATTATAAAAAAAATAAAATAAAAATTTATATATTTATTGCAAGTGGGTTTTATTTATTTTGTAATTTTTTATTATAGATAATTATTTTAATTTAATAAAAATGTTAAAATTAGAAAAGTGGTCAAATAAAAAAAATCTAAAAAAATGTCCTTAAAGTAGTAAAATAATTAATTTAACTTAAAAAATTTATTATATAAAAGATAAAATAAAAAATAAAATATGAATAAAAAAAATAAATCTTCATGGAATGTACCGATAACAACTATAAATAAATACTTTTTTGAATTACTTAAAGTTGAATATGCTTTTAGTCTATTAACTTTAAGATCGTGTTATTTTGAAATGAATTTATTGTTCAAAGGTAATTGCGAGCAGTGATTCAAGAGATTTATTATGTTCTTTTTTATTGAATGAAGAGCGGTGGAAGGCGTTAATTTGCGAGATTGATCTTGTAATAACATCCCGCTTTGTAGATGAGATTTGAGAGTGATGGTGCTCATTTTACTAAAATATCCTCGTTATTTTATTAGAATAAAAGAATGGAAGAATATGCACTCTCTCATTGCTTTAGGTCTGCCCTCCTTTCCACCATTGTTGTTGGTGGAGGCCATGCATGGCTTGAGACAACACAACTTGGAAGTGGATCTGTTTTGGAACCATATATGTGAGTGAATGGAACCAAATTCATTTTAATTGGAACCTATTCTATTTTGGTGCAACACTCATGAACCTGTTCTATTTGACTTGTATCCTATTCCATTTTCATGCATCTTTGTAACTTGTTACCTTTTTATGGAACTTGTTCCAAATATTAAAATTTTCCAATAAAAAAGTATTATAATATTAATTTTTTAATTAATAAATATTATTAACAATTTTATTTATGATAGAAAAATATCAAAAATTAAATACAAATTATCTAAATATCATTCTATATTACTTTTTTAACACCAAAGACAATTAGGTAATCTTACATTTTTATGTATTAAATTTAATTTTTTTAGTTACATCAATCAAATCATTCACATACTTTCACACAAATTACTCTCAAATTCACTCCACTATCACTCCCAAATTTATAAAAAAGAACAACATACACATCACCTTCTAATCAACCCAAATCAATCACCTCTCTCCCTCAAATCATCACTCACATAAGAACACATCCTAAGTGAAAATTATAATTATTTTATCCTCAAAACTTTAACCTAATTTAGTCACTCAAATATAAAAATGTGTGCATAAATTTAATCTTTTAAATAAAATTTTGTTAAATTTATTTGACGTTTCAAATAGACTTAATAACATGTGGTTAAACAAATTAGATCCACACATTTTCAAAATCAAGAGACTAAATTAGGTCAAAATTTAAAAATAAACTAATTCCAATTTTTACTAAAAGTCAAGATATCAAAAACATATTTAACTCTTAAATATGTTATAACACATAATTTTTTTTATAAGTAAGGACTTCATTTTTATACGTCATGATAAATTTGTTGAATAAATAATCATAAAATTAAACTTAAAATTAAACTGTTCCGACTTAAAATACATTAAAATACCATCGTTAAAAAATAAGTTTTCAAACTTATTTGTTCCATCATAATTTTATTCACAAAATATATTTTAAAAAACAAAAAAAATAATATAAATAATATCTTTGAAGTAATCTTACATGAATGTTAATACAACTTGAAGTGTTATTTATGATACATGATTTAAATTTTATTAAAATTAATACTATATTTTTATTTGTCTATTTCTTTCATTAATGTCCGGTACGTCACTCTCAAATCAGTTATTTAAGTTTAAATTAAAGCCGTGAAACAAGTAACTGGTAAATTAAAATTTGACATCGGAGAGAAGAACTCCAATGTAATGTTTAAATAGATAAATATAACTTTTTTTATGAGTTTGGAGATATTTCCTTATTTAACTTTATTTACATTACATAAAAGTTTGGTTAATCGAAAAAACTGAACGTGCAGAGAACTTTACGATGTTTTGAAGAAGAAGAAGAGATAACAGAAAATGATCCTTGCAAAAATAAATTTCGGACCAAAATTCTTCAGAAAAAGAAGAACAAGGAACACTCGTCATTTACATGAATAACATTCTGCTCTCAATTTTGGGCTTTGAAGAAAGCACACATTTCTAAGGGCTTGGTTTGGTTTCTTCTGCAACAAACCAAAAGATGCGTCACAAACAAGATAAACGCGTTTCGCATGCTTCTTAGTTTTGGTGGCACTGGAACCCATTCCTGGCCCCATCATCCCTATCCTATTTTTTCTTAAGCGAGTTGACTCACCTACAACGCCGAGTCATAACTCGTTCACTCCTTCCTCACACTCTCACTCTCCTCCTTCTTCACCCTTCCCACACTATGATTTCGAATCGCTACCAAACCTCATAAACGGATCCTCCAAAATGATGAGTCACGATTTCAACGACGAACACAATCAGATTATGCACGCCTCGCAAGACGACGAAGTAATGGAGTCGCTGATCCTCGACGAGGACGGCGGCGACGACTACGTCCACCGCCAGAGCCACCGCTCTACGCCTCCGCATAGCCCTAATTCCCCTTTCAACTCGTTCCTCGACCCTCCCTCCTACGCCGATGCGATCTTCACCTCCTTCGATTCCAACGGCCACGACCAAGCCATTGACAAAACCCCCGCCCGATCCGGTTGCGAAGACTACCTCCACATCGTCGTCACGGATCCTCAGAAGGAGCAGGACCTTGCGACCTCCCTTGTCCCCGGCTCTGCCACCTTCTACACCTACCTCATCACCACACGCACCAACTTCCCCGAATTCGGCGGCGAAGGCACCGAATTCGCCGTCCGGAGGAGGTTCCGCGACGTCGTGACGCTCGCGGACCGGCTGTCGGAGACCTACCGCGGGTTCTTCATCCCGGTGAGGCCGGACAAGAGCACTGTGGAGAGCCAGGTGATGCAGAAGCAGGAGTTCGTGGAGCAGCGGCGCGTGGCGCTGGAGAAGTACCTCAGGAAGCTAGCGACGCACCCGGTGATCGGGCGAAGCGAGGAGCTGAGGGTGTTTCTCGAGGCAAAGGGGCGGCTTCCGCTGGCGAGGACCACCGATGTCGCATCGCGGATGCTCGACGGCGCCGTGAGGCTACCGAGGCAGCTGTTTGGGGGTGAGGCGGAGGTGGCTGAGGTGGCTCAACCGGCCAAGGGCGGGAGGGACTTGCTCAGGATTTTCAAGGAGTTGAAGCAGTCTGTTACCAATGATTGGGTTGGGAGCAAGCCCTTGGTTGTGGAGGAGGATAAGGAGTTTATGGAGAGGAAGGATAAGTTGGTGGACTTTGAGAACCATCTTAGCAATGTCTCTCAGCAGGTTTTGTGTTTCTCTGGTTTTTGGTTTTAATGGTTGTTAGTTCACATTGTGTGGTGCATTTGGATAATGAGCTTAACTGTGCTTAATTAGTAGATATTGGTTCATTATGAGCTTCCTTGGTTGTTGGTATTGAGTATTTCGGCAATCAGCATAACTAAGTACATAAGTTTATTATACATAGGATTAACTACCTGCATTTAGGTAATCAGCTTCTTCAATAAGTTCATTAGCCAACTGCATTTGGTAGTCAGCATAACTAAGTACTTCTTAATTTTTTTATAAGTTTTTGTTAGTTAGTTTTCTATGTTGTATCTGGGCATTGAGCTTGACTCCGTGGTTGTTCAATAAGTTCATTCGATAAGTTTACATTGATAATCAATGAGTATGAATTTAAGGTTATGAGCATGATCATATAGGCAAATATCTTCTTAAGCAGCTAATTTAGGATATGTTTAAAACATTTTAAAATATTTATTATCAGTTGGTCGAATTGAAAACATTCCTCTAATGTGTCTCTGTTATTATTGGATTTAGATTTTGTTTAACATATGCTCCTTTATCAAATTGAATTGAATTACCATGTACATTTTTGTTTTGTGGAACTGAATAAAAAGTGTTGTTTTTTCTTTTGTTGATCTCTGAGCTGAATTTTGTTTATCTGCATTGACACCTACAGGCTGAATCCCTAGTCAAGTTTCAGCAAGACATGGGTGAAACAGTGGGTGAACTAGGACTGGCTTTTGTAAAGCTAACTAAATTTGAGACAGAAGAAGCCATATTTGAGTCTCAGAGGGTACGAGCTGCTGACATGAAAAATGTGGCAACTGCAACGGTTAAAGCAAGCAGGTTATATAGAGAGCTGAATACACAGACAATCAAACATTTGGCAAGTACAAGTATTCTTGTGACTCATTATTGAAGCTCTTAGCTTTTAAAAATCTATGGTGGAAAACTGGAAACTATTTTGATGATAGATGCTTTAACCTCCTGATATAACAATCCCTAACTCATTCTATTGTTGTGAGTAATATCTTATGTATGTTGCAGGATAAACTACATGAGTACCTTGGGACAATGCTAGCTGTCAACAATGCATTTTCTGACAGATCAAGTGCGTTGTTGACTGTTCAAACACTCTCATCAGAATTAGCTTCTTTACATTCGCGGGTGGAAAAGCTTGAGGTTGCTTCATCCAAAATATTTGGTGGAGACAAGTCTAGGTTGCGGAAAATTGAAGAGTTAAAAGAAGCCATCAGAGTTACTGAGAATGCTAAAATTTGTGCAGATAGAGAGTATGAACGAATCAAGGTAACATTTTACAACCTTTTGCTGGGTTGTCCTCTCCCTTCTTTGGCATGTGTAACTCTGACTTAGCTGTACTCTTGAAACTATGAGCTATTATCTCCCTGCATGTTAACTCATTTTCACTCTCTGAACTGACTTTTCTCATATTTTCTTTGGCATACATTGCATGCCCCCTCCATATTTGTCATGTATCGAAGAATATTGTCTTTTTTGCTTTCATCTCATGTGCGCAGTTATATTAAACGGTAATACATTGTGGGAAAATTGATGGGATACATTTAAATTATCATAAATGATCTTATTGAAATCAATCACTTTTTGATGATAAATTTGACCTGCTATAAATAGATTTTCACTTGATTTTCTCAATACTTCAAATGCAAGTGAATTTGTTGCCAAGTGTCAGAATGAAATAAATAGACTATACTAGTGACACACACTAACCATATTTTGATGCACCAATAAATTGTTTCATTGAGGGCTGCCTCAGTTAAAAATTTCAATCAATAGCAAATTTGGTAACGAATTCAAATTTGATTTCTAGATCTGTTGTCATTTTTGTATGGAAATCTAATGGTTTATTTTTAGATTAGATCTTACTTTTATCATTGAAGTAGTGAATCAAAGAAAGGATAACCATTGTTATGTTGTTTAGTGCATCGAGATCTGATATTGGAAGTAGACTATTCGAACTTATATTCTATACTATGGCTTCAAAGTTATCAATATGTTGCCTAGTGCTTCAAAGTTAATCAATATGTTGCCCAACGCTTCAAAGCCTCAATTGAAAGAGACTAAAAAGTTCAGTCATACACTCTTCAAAGCCTCAATTAGAAATAGACCGAAGATGAACTACATATAAGAAAGAAGATCCACAAATTCATTGCTCTAAAGTTTTGGATTGAAGGTGATGTCTTGGTCTCTTATTAATGCTGACACATTAGTGTCAAATCTCTCCGGTGGTTCCCTTCGCAAGAACCCAACAAGTGTTGCAATGAACTGGAACGAACACGTGAGTGGTTGAAGAGTCATGTATTTGAAGATTTCCTTGTATTGGAAGTCTTCCTTATAAGGGATTTAGAAAAACATGTCCCGTTCTAGTAAACACCACTACAAGCGAGTCACCACTGATTAGCAATGAACAATATAAGTAGTAGACAAGAAAAAAGACTCAATCTCATTGTATTAAGGTTGAGTTGTAGGTGGTTTCTTGGTCTTACTTATATGTAATGCTCACAACTTATTGGTATTGACTCCTTGACGTTTCCCCTCATAAGAACTCAACATCTAAAAATGAAAGCCAGTTCAAACTAATACCATGATTTGCAGGTTTGACCTGCTCATCTGTTTTTCCCTCTAGTTCGTTGTTCCTCTTCGTCTTGCTTCTGCTTTATTGGTTAGACAAACTGAAAACTAGATAAACATTTCACTGGGTTTTCAAATTGAACCGGCCCAGTTAGTTAATCAAAAGTAAATCTATAAATTTGGTTTCATTGGGAGTAAAATTATATTGATTTAAGAGTAAAGTTTGTATATATGAAAATGTGCTTTAATAGTATAATTTGTTATAATGTTAGCATCATCTGATATTTTGTTTTGGAGAAACTATTAGCAGAAGCATCCCATGAAAAATGAAGATTCAGCTGATTAATTTTGTCTCTATAGAACGGTAGATTCCAAATAGCGTGTTCACCTGACCCAAAATACTATAGTTCGTCTGTTATTCTCTCTTATGGTACTATTTGTAATCTGCTTCTTTGTTTTCTGCGATCACCAAAAAGATTTGGGTTGCTTCAATGGAACAAAGGGAAAATTTGAGTTACATCAAATGAGAGAGGACTATAGAATCCAGGGGGAAGAAAATTTCACCTTCCAATTTTCGTTTTTGTTGAGTTCCATATATCTGGGTTGGTCTTCTCATCTTTTGTAAAAATAGGTTCTAGTTTTTCAGCTCTTAGCAATTTGTTCCATTATTTCCGAGTTTCGTTTAGTCTCCAGATTAAGATGTGATTTCCTTACGTGTTCTTCATATTTAGTTCGAAATTGTATTTCTATTAAGAAAAACAAAACATCAAATAAAATATTTATGAAATATCGCTGGTATGTCTCTATCATGGAATATTGGCTAGTTATCACTTATGAGTGTGGAATGTTTGCAGGAGAACAATAGGAGCGAACTTGAAAGAATTGACCAAGAGAGAAATAGCGACTTTCAAAGCATGCTGCGAGGGTTTGTTGTCAATCAAGTAAAGTTCATTTATGTTCTGAGTTCTGTTAGCTGTTACGTTTAGACGACGTTTATCTTTTGTGGTTCAGAAAATTTGCTAATGCCCTTCATCCATTTTACAGGCAGGCTATGCGGAGAAGATGGCAGCTGTGTGGGAGAAGCTTGCGGAAGAAACAGCTGCTTACTCAAGAGACAGCAGCTAAAATGCGCTTGGCTGTAAATTCTGTTTTCACCTTTTTTTTATGCAGTAACTATAGATTTTTGTTTCATTAATTTAATCTTATGTAGTTACATTACTTCAGACGAACTTTTAGTTTTAACCTTAGAGAGTTGTTGTATATGCATATATCCCCCACCTTTTTTTTTTACCGACGACATTCAAGATATCAATGTTTTCAACTACTCAGAGCTGTACATTTCTTGTTATTAATTTTTAATTTTTTTTGTGAACAGTTGAGTGTCTAACCCCTAATGGTTTCCTTTTTTATGTGGTACTTATATATTTTGGTTTCATTAGTTTGAACACTATTCGTTTGTGGTTTCACTTTACGAACTTGGTATACTGGAGAAGGGAATGACAGATTGTTTTTTGTATTTGATTGGAGAGGGACCGGAAGAAAAGTTGACTTCCTCAAAATATGCTTTTCCTTCTATTTTAATTTTACTTTATTTTCTCATCCACTGGGCATTAGTTTTCCTATCATCTGACCTTAAATGCGTTGGGTTGTTACAATCCACTTAGGACTGGTGGTTTATTAACTGTTAAATTAAAACTCAATTTTTCACAGGATATTAAAAATGAAGCAATGAAGTGTTAAAGAGAACACTTCCTGATTTAAGCACACTACTATATGTACAGACACTAGCACTCCAAACAGGCAAAAAAGAAATTAATGTAAGAATGAAAGAATAATATAGACTAGCTACTCTACTACGTTAGTCCTAAATACTCATTCACTGGTGGAAGGGATGGCTCCATCGTCACCCGAACTGGCTGATATCTCTGGTCTAATCTCTTCAAGCTGCTGAAGGACTTGCTGAACTTCTGGTCGTGCTGACGGAGAAGGATCAACACAGTGCAAAGCAAGCTTCAACGTGTTGAGCATTTCGTCGCCATATGTTGAAGCATCTCTCATCAACTCTACATCGAAAACTTCATTTGTCCACTCCTCTTTGACAATGGAGGCAACCCACTGGGGTAAATCCACGCCATTCAAAGCCTCACCAGGTGGCTTCCCCGTTAGGAGTTCTAACAAGACGACACCAAGACTGTATACATCAGTTTTTGTGTTGGCTTTCTTAAGCTTCGATAGCTCAGGTGCTCGGTATCCCAATGCCCCAGCAGTGGCAATCACGTTAGAATTAGCAGCAGTTGTCATCAACCTTGAAAGCCCAAAGTCACCTATTTTAGCATTCGTATTCTCATCCAGCACCACATTGCTGGACGTAAGGTTTCCGTGTATAATGTTCTCATTGGAATGAAGGTATAACAACCCACGAACCATTCCTTGTGCTATTTTCATCCTTGTTGGCCAATCAATGGCTGTTTCGGGCCCACGAGCTGCATAAAAATGGAAAACTGTCAATTCAATAGTGTGTTGACAAGAAATTAAACCAACTTTTAACTGTACCATGACAAGAAAAAATTATCACTGCAATCTTACCATGTAGGAAAGAAGCAAGACTTCCCTTAGGCATGTAATCAAATACTAGAAGCTTTTCTCCTTTGGGTCCCAAGTAGTAGGCTCTCAATGCCAGAAGATTTGGGTGTCGAATTCTTCCTATGATACTAACTTCAGATTCGAATTCTCTCTGACCTTTCGTGATCTTTTCCCTCAATCGTTTAACTGCAGCTTGACTTCCATCCTCTAATGTAGCCTTGTACACAGTTCCATACGTACTCTTTCCCATTATCTCTGCTGTTGCACACAAGAGATCATCTGCTGTAAAAGCCAATGGTCCATCAAAGTGGACCAGTTTGCCTCCGGCCTCACCACCACCCGCTTCAGCTTCACCTGCGACAGGAGGGACTCCTTTTTCTATCGTGGCAGCAGATGCAGATGCTCTCCCTGTGGCCTGGCCACCACCCTCTGCATTTGATGCTGTTCTTTTTCTGATCAGGCAGAATATCAGAATGCAGCAAAGTGTTACCAGGACAACAAGGAGCACTCCTGCTACTATGAGAATTATGTCTTTGGTGCCTAGTTTCTTGCGTCCATGGTTCTCTGATATTTCTTTAGGTGAACCAAAAGGAGCTGGCGAGGGACATAAGGTAGAAGGGCTATATCCACATAGTTGAATATTTCCCGCAAATGAGCTCGAATTAAATTTATGCCCAAGCAGGGCTGGAACTGGACCAGAGAGGTTGTTATGAGAAACGTTGAAGAAATTAAGACCACCCAGATCTTCAAAGGATGCTGGAATTTCTCCACTGAGATTATTCATTGACAAATCAAGCTGTGTAAGCTTTGACATGTTTCCAATACTCTGAGGAATGTGGCCACTGAATTGGTTTCTGCTCAGAACTAGAACAGATAGATTCTGCAACCTGCCTAAGGCTTCTGGGATTTCATTGCCTAGGTGGTTGTTCTCTACATTCAACAGAGTGAGAGAGGACACATTAGAGAGAGTGGTTGGCAAGCTTCCATTCAATGCATTACTAGAAAAATCTACTGTCTTAAGTCTAGAAAGGCTTCCTATTTCATTTGGAATAGGTCCTATAAGCTGGTTATGGCTGAGAGAAATCTCTGTGAGTTCACTCAAGTTGCCCAAAGAAGCAGGAATGGTGCCACTCAAGAAGTTATAATCTAGGATCAGATTTTGGAGCCGAAAGACGTGGCTCCTCAAGCTACCACCCCATGAGTTAGGAATAGACCCAGAGAGATTGTTGTGTTGAAGAGATATGTAAGTTAGAGAAGTTAAGCGAGTTAAGCTAGTTGGTATTGGACCAGAGAAGGAATTAAAGCTCAAGTTAAGCCAATAAAGCTTAGTGGCATTCCCAAGGCTCAGCGGGATTGTCCCGCTGAGCAGATTGTTACTGAGGTCTAAAGACTGAAGCAAGGGACAGGAACCTAATGAAGGAGGGAGGGACCCTGTGAACCTATTGTTGAAGAGTTGAACCCCTCTCAGATTGAGAAGAACCCCGAGCGATGAAGGGATGGAACCACCAATTAGGTTATCGTGGAGACTGAGCTTTCTCAGCCCCTGAAGTTGGCCAATTTTATCAGTGATACGCCCCTTCAACCCCTTCCATGGAAGCTGGATCACAATAACCTGTCCCTGGGCACACTTGATACCAACCCAACCTCCGGAACAAGCTCCATAGCCACTGTCGTTCCAGCTTCTCAGGAAGCCTTCGGGATCAACCAACTCCTGCTTGAATGCCTGAAGTGCTAGGAAGTTTGACTGTGTCACAACAACCCCATCCCAACGCTCTTCACCAAACACTGCCACCACAATAAACCACGAAAGGAGAAACAACCGCAAAAAATGATTCCTCACCCCATTTTGAAAATGCTTATGGTAAAAAAAACATTTTGAGGAGAGGTTCTTGCTCCCCATTACAACAAGACGAAAAACAGTAGGACAGTACAAGGAATGAAGCAAGAAAGAAGGGAACTAAAGAAGAAAAAGTGTGAGACTTGGATTGGTTCTTTGGTGAGACAGAGTGTGAGAATCAGTAGCAGTGTCCATGAGACTGAAACTGAAACTGTGTGTGTGTGTGAGAGAAGAGAGTGATGGAAAAAACTAAAACAGGAAGAGGAAGAAGAGTTGGTTGAGGATTTTGTAGGAATGGGAAGAAAGAGGGGCACGTGAGTGGGGCGCGCGGGGTGAGGAATCTTGTGTTGGGAAGAGAGAGGAAAAACCGAAGACAATTGTCAGGTGGGTGTGGTGGGCACAGTAGTGTGGTGTACCCTTTTCTTCCTTCTTAGTAGTTTTCTTGCAAAGACAAACGGCTAGTTTTTTCCTTACAACTTTGCACATTTATTTGTTCTTTTCTCCATTCTTTATTTCTTCTCTGTCCGCACCCCTAAGTCCCAACGGCTATTTCTTCTTCTCCACTTATACTGTAGGCCCATCCCATTCCTCCATTATTCACTTCCTCACCGCTAAATTACAAATTCATGCAAAATCACCAACTTACCCCTCCTCCTATCAAAATTAAATATACTTTTTTACACTGCCCTAATTATTATTTTAGGACGAAACAAAAGTAGTTTTAAAATAACTATATAACACAGACTGCAACAGAAAAAAATAAAACAAAATAAAACTAAAGAAACTTCTTAGAAGCCCAATCATGTCTATATAAAATAAGAATAAGTTAACACTGATTCATAGCAATATAAGCTGGTTCATTTTTATTAATAATGCTAAAGATTCAGTTTAATTTAAAAGTATATACTGGTGATAGTATTTAAACTTAATGGCATTATATATAATGTAAAGGATTTTTTTTTTCTTCTATTTATGAGTGACTTATGTTATTAGGAGATCATAAATACATTGATTCATCTCATCCATAGACTTATAATGAATGAAGGGTATAAATGAGAGTTAACAAGGAATACACATGAGCGTGGATCTCTTTACTTGGTACTCGGGGGAGGGAGTTTTTAAATACGACAAAATGTTTAAACCTTTTTAAGAATTCCAAAGATTAGTGTGAGAGTTGCATAAAAAGAAATGTACGGATACTTTGTTTAAGTTTTTTTTTTAATTAAAAAAAACCTTTTTAAAAGAAAAATATTTATTATATTTTTAGATGTTTGTGTCAACCCAAGAGTACCAAGTCTCTTAAGTAGGTTTAACTCAGGTTTTATTTATATATCTCTTCAATAAATTTCTCTCTACAAAAAATCCATCAATAATATTAGAATCAGTGGTTCATCTTAATGATTAGCAGAAAAACATATAAATCCACTTCAAATCATGGTCAAATATATCCTTTAGATCTTTGCAATGTACCAATAGTGTCTTTGTCAACAAATAAACAATGACATTGCAACACCATGTGATAGGTAAATATAGAAACTGTTCCTTCTACTACCCAAACTTTATGGTGATGTTAGTTTAGGCCAATTGTTAATTTTTTTTTTTTGTTCTTCTTTGATGCATTTTTTTTTTAAATGAGTTGAAGGTAGAGTTTGATGTATTTATTTGAGTTCAATAAGTGATTGAAATTGAACTTTTACCTTTCATTTATTTATTTATAGGATCAGGCATAATAGTCAAGTGTACTAAGTTTATGTATAAGGTTATTATTCATTATAGTTGGATGATGGTTTGCCTCTTTATTAAAGATGTTTATAAGAGGGAGTTGATTTAAAAAATTAAATATGAGATTATATTAGATGTTTCCAATGTTTAAATCATGATCAAATATGTCTTCTTGATATATGTAAGTTATAAAATCGTGTATGAGATTGTATTAGATGTTTTAAATCTTAGTTTAGATTTTGTTTTAAGAAAATACTAGTATATATCTTGCCATAAAAATATCCTAACATAGCCAAGAAAACAAAAGGAAATTAAGCTACAAGCAGAATTCCAAATTAATTTCAACAGAAATTGTCCCAATTAGAATAAGAGAAAGAAATGATTGAGAAGTAAAATAGAGTATGCTAAATGAATGTGCAGTGGAATAGAGATAAATATTGTTATCATGAGAAAATAGATTCCATATGAGAAAATTATAAACATTAGTCAATAGAAGTATTTAAAATAATCAAGTCCAAAGTCCAATTCAGTGGTAGATTTGTTCATCCGTTCCTAGCACCAAGCACGTGCACCTGAAGTGTTCTTACTATTTGGTCTTTCCCTGATACAATTTCACAGATACACACATCATTTTCTTTGATCTTGTTCTTTGTACAAAAGCTTGTCCACCCTTTAATACATACTCGACCATCTTGCCACTCGGACACTTTTGTTACTTTCGAATACATCTGTGTCTGTCGTGAAAAGCCACAATGATTGTTTCGTAATTCATTTCTCTTAGTGTCCTGCACCAGCAAAAAAGTACACAACTATAAATTCAGATTCTCAACACAAATAACTAACACATACATAATTGTCAAGATGGTAAGTTACTACTAAAAGTATACCTCACTTTGGAAGCATCTGCAACGTGAAAGGGTGATCTCTTCTGGAAAAGTAAGGGACGAGTCTCTGAGGACATTTGCTGGAACATGCTGCAAGCAAGAACACAACAACAACAACAGTTAAAGAGTGAGAAAAAAAACATCATTGAATTAACATTTTTATTTCAACATCTACTTAGAGATCTAAGAATTCTAACCAATTCGTTGGGTCTATTTTTGTACAGTTTTGCTTCAAAGTATGGATTTTCATGCTGAATATACTTTCGTGGATCAAATTCATAGTCTTCAAGATGAGGATCTTCAGTCTTGGGAATGGAACTCGTTGCACTATCCCCTGAACCAGATAAATGAATCATCAATAAAAACTGATTCATGCACTCATAAGAAATGCAGAAAAAACTTACTATTGCTGGCTCTACTATGATGATTTTTACTCCTCATTTGTTCTTCTTCACTCTCTTCTTCTATTTCTGTATAATTGTCATCGTCACAGTACTCATCCTCATCATCACTATCTTCCTCCTCCTCCATCATAGAGTCTTCAGAGTTTTCATTCTCTTCCTCTTCAGTAATGTCTATCACCTCATCTTCTTCAACTTCTCTCCTTTCACAGCGTGACGATTGCTCAAGAATTACCACCTTGAATACATTGGTCCCATCATACTTGAAAAGTAGAAAATCTGCTTTTCTTATACAGTTCTCTTCTTGAAAAACCTTCCAACCCTCTTGAAAGTAGATTTTGTGTCCAACGAGACGAGTTTTCACACACCAAACCCTACCACTAACATTTCTGAGGATGATATCTTTAGGGATTCTCCTTCTTCCTAAACGTACAGACTTCACAAAACAACTTGGAATAACCTGAAATTTCAGGAAAAACACAATAAGATGATCAAAGTTACTTAAGATATAATAATACTTTGGTAACTGCATAATGTTTTGAAATCAACTACTGCATAGTAAATGTATATAAGAACATCAATGTTATATCTTAATGTAACTAGTGTAGGTTGCAGAAAGTATAACTAAGAAAATATACCATTGTTTCAGAGTGTTTCTCTGGGGAGAAGATTTTGAAGAAGTACTCCTTGGCTGCAGAAGTCATTTTGAGTTCTCCAAAACTATTGCTACTCCTGCAAATTTGACACCAATATTCAAACCAAATAATTTTGACAAGAAAACATTTAATAAACCAGTAACTGCATGAGTGCATTCTGTCTACTTATTTTATTTATACTGTTTTTCCTTTTAATTTATACATGTAAAAGAATATTAACCAAAAATGAGAAAATTAAAGTGTTGAGTAGTGTGGGCAGAAAATAGTGGTGGTGTGCCTCACCAATGATGTTGTTACCAAATGCTAATTCTGAAGAGAGAAGTATCAGATATGGGTTGCTTAATATAGTAAATTGGTCTCTGATAACAAAAAATTGCAATTTCGTGATAACACACATGAAAATTATAGCTTGCAGGCTTTAAATTATACGATTTGATTCTATATCCGTATCAAGCATTATGGAAGTCCCATGCCACGTGTCAACTTCAAGAATAACCATTTTCCCCTCACCCCTTGCATGTTTTCTAAAGGATTATTGCATTTGTTATTCTCTGAAAGTCATTTTATATAAACCTACTCAGATGAATAAATAGGTTTTTCTTTTCATTTTTATTTTGAGAGTTCTGACACGAAGGTGGAAATACATGTATGGAAACATTAACCTTACACAGATTTTCTTGTAAACATAAACTTGTTGTAGTTTTTGTGGTTTATGATTTTTTATATTGAATAATAAGATCAGATATTTTTAATTGAGTGGCCACTGTCAGTTGCAAAATTATACCTTGATAATTTTTAGTGTTAAAACTTCAGAGGGATGTGAGGGACAGAGTTAAATATTCCATTATTTATTTGTTCATGTTTGCTTTATAACACATCTTTTACTATACTTATTATGGGGTAAAACTTGTTTTTTTATTTTTATCAGATAAAATGTTTATGAATTTGCAAAACAGTCTTCTCACCTCAGCAAGCCAAAATACTATTCTATAAAGACGAAGATTTAGAACACTCTGAATAAATATTGTGTAGACTCAACAAAATTTATAATTCTATATGGAGCAACTTCTAAGCAAAATATTGCATTTGCCAAAGCCATATCATTTAGTCACTCTTGTATGTTGAAATTTGAAAATCCATAGTTGTATAGGAATGACCTATATATGTCACTTTGCAGAACCGATTCATACAGCTTCCAAATCCATCAATGAAATAAAAAGTTTTCTGCCACTTAACGGTATTATCCTGCCATATTCTCCTTTCCTCTTTTGTATTGAAGAGATAGAGCAAAAACTGTTTAAGACTTTAAGTACTTTGTACACACTATACTTCACTATTATTATGGTGTTTTGTTTGTTTGGGATATCTCTGTGTTTTTTAACGGATTTCACTGTCTTTTTGCAGGTGTTGCCATGTTTGGACACTTCAATTTTCAAGCAGAATAGTTCATTACAAATAGGAGGATTGATAGGCTGAGAAAGATCACCAAACGTGTTAATTAAATTTCATTCTTTATGAATTTTATTATAAACATGCTCTTTTTTTAATGTTGAATGAAATAGCTGATATTTTAATGCTGAATTTCGTGTTTTGCAACCCATTCTCCATAGCCCAAAGTTTGGTGACCGAGCTACTAGTTATTTGACTAGAACAACTTTATTTTGTTATGTTTTGACTAAAGTTTTTTGAAGAAATTTCAACCTCAAAAATAGAGTTAAGACTATACTTACGGATGAGAATTAACAAATATTCTTTTACTCTCATTTTGTGTCAATTTTCGAATAACTCTGCTTTATGTTATTGTTAACGTAAATTGTACACGGATTATTCACCTTTTCGTCAATACATTTATGGAATACAGATTTAATTATTATTTAAAACGATAAATAAAATAAATTGGAGGAGTAAATTACGACCCTGTAAAGAAACATTCTTTTATCCTCTGAGAGCAGTAGTGTGATATGTTGACACTACAAAAGATTAAAAAAAATACCCATATTAAAATATAAATTAATAATATTTTAATTATATTTATTTTTGTTTTCTAACTTAAAATTTTAATAGGAATTATTATATTATTTAAAGAATATCAATTGGATGCATCTTTTCTTTAGAACACAATCAAAATATTATTTTTCTTCTAATAATACAATAACATATATAAAAAATTTTAAGTTAAAAGTAAAATAAACATAATTAACATATCATTTTTTTATATTGTAATATGATTTATATATATATATATATATAGTACTCTCAACGTTTCACTACTCAGCATTCATTTTGAAATGAATTGTATGAGAAGCCCCATCGTAAACTGTTCTTACATTTAATTCCTCCCACACACCCGTGCTACAAGCCTGCATTCTATACTCCCTAATATTATGATTAATTCTTACTACTACCGTAATAAAAGTAAAAAAAATATTGTTTTTTAAAACAGAAAATTTGCATAGTTTCTTGTTATAACCATTAGCCACAACTTGCAAATTTGCCGTAAGTGACACTTTTTTTTTAACTCGAACTACTATCTGGGTTAAAATTCACTTGCAAGTAATAAAACTGAATCTATTGTTTCCGGAAACAAAACACCAGAGAATTTATCAATGTTTTAAAATGGTATGTATAAACAAAGATATTAAGAATATATAAATTCTTTATTTGAATTGTAGTATATGGTAAGCTTAATCTATTTATAAATCAGAGATTAACACACCCTAGGTCACTGCAATGGACCTACAGTGTCTTATCAGTAAGGGTATGGCCCCGCAACACCATATTAAACGAAAGACTAGTAAAAACTGCTACACAAGTATTCTTGTTCTTATATCTAGAAAGGCTTCATAATAATTAGGGGGCTCATTAATACTACGCAATGAAGAAATATAAATTAGGAACAAAAATATAATCTGAAAATACTCTAACTTCCAATAACAAGCAAACACTCTTACTTAGTAATCTAAGATTATAGAATCTCAAAATGGTCCGCGACCTGGTCTCCCATTCTACCATAACATGAAGTGGGTGAGAACTTGGAAGCAACAGGGTACCATCGCACTCAACAAAATCACAATCCCCTAAAACAATGAAAACATGTTTTAATTATACTATTGGACACGGGTATACAACACAGAACCATTACAATTTTGTGGCATCGTTGCAAAAAGACGTGGATAGAGTTCGTTGGTACTCTTCTCACAGATTATAAAAATAAAATTGACAAAATAAACTTTTGTTACCATACACTATCCAAAAAAATTCTTATAGATGGGTCAATATACTAAAACTGAAAAAATGAAAACAAATCATAATCATTTATTCACTCTCTATCGTTTCTCATTTATTCTACTTACTTCTTTCACATTAATCTTCTTTATACACTGGAGGGAATCCGAAAATAAAGAAGGGAGTTTACGAAGACTAGAAAACATTCTCGTGATCCTATGAGAGTACACCTGCATCTTGAAAAACCTCCACGCTTGTTAACCATGCTATCATCTACATCGTATTTTTATCCATCTTATCTTCTGCATCATATGTTTGAACCATCTTGTCTTATCTTATGTGACCACAAAGGCATCCCCAATGCACATGAAAGGATGCTAAATTTAGAACTAAGGTCTTATAAAAATAACTTCTATTGGAGCAAGCTGTTATAACATAAAAATGTTCTGAAAGTAAAAATTGCGTATTACCAATAAAAAAAAATAAAACGCAATATTTCAATATCAAAACTATATTCAGAAACACAATTAAATTAATTTTTCAGTGCAACTAAAAAATGATAAAATTATGAGCTTTTACAATCCTTATCATTGAAAGAAAAGTCATAGAAATATAAAGAATGGTATAAAAGTGACGTGACATAATGAGATCTAATCTAAGACATCTGTTACACTGAAGGTGCTCTAAACTACCAATACATCTGCAGATCTTCACCAGTGACCCAGTCAACTTATATTTCTTATAGCGTGTCCCAAAATTTAATGAAAAAATTATATATTCCGAAGACTTGGGTCCCTACACTGATTTCAACTTAAAAATAACACTAAAAACTGTTAAATTTGTCCCGTTGAACATCTAAAGAAAATTAACCCTGACCAAACACAAAATACACTGAATTAGTCAACATAAAAGAAGCTTCTTTCGTTTCATGCTATTTAAAGTTGTCACATTCAGATTAAAAAAACAAGAAACTTCTGATGTATCATTTCTCTCATTTACAATTTGAGTATTGCAAATGTTGCTGTTTTTATAAGAATATAATTTAGAAGTCTTCAAATTTTAAGATAACACATGAATGAAAATAATTGTTTTTAAATTGATAATAGGCAACGTAACCATCTAAAAAAACAACAAAATTCTTCCTACAATCCAACAAAAATATCAGAATTTCTTCCTACAACTGACAACCTCACCTTTCTGACCACAATTCAACAAACTATTAAACTAAGCATCATACAAGTTTTCCAGAAACTTGTGAGTATCATGAATTTTTTCAGTAAGTACAAGAACTTCATATATCACTACAGTTCACAACAGAACAAAAGCACATTTCACAGTAATCTCATTCTCTAAATCTCTAGTCCAATTCCCACATTTGAAACGTATCATTTCGACAACAGAAGAATAAGTGAAATACAAATCTATTATATATGACAAACAGTTTCAGAAGAAAAATATGTAACTAAGCTGCATTAGTTGAGATTTGATAGCTCAACAATCTCTCGGCGAAAAAAAAAAGACAGAAGAACTAAACCCCTAAGCAATTCGCTTTGGATCTTAAAAGCCAAAGAATATCTCGTAACAATTTCAATTCAACATAATACAACAAAAAGGGCCGAACCAACCTGACAAGAATCCACCGGACACACCGGCCTTCCAGATCCCGCCGTTTACACGCGCGCGACCGCCGGAGCGGCAGCAGAAGCGGCGGCACCCCCGAGGAAGGAGAGGAATCCCGTACTGTTAGACTCCTGATCGTCGAGAAACAGATCCTCGGGAACGCGAAACGCGCCGTGCGCGCACACTAATCCCAATCCAACCATCAGAGCGGAGATCAACAAGGATCCAACGCTAGTGAGGAAAATTACGAACACGGTGAGCACCACCAACATCCCTAGGGTTTCCCGATCGGCAAAGGTGCGTCCGAACAGAACGAGAGGCTGATCGGAGGGGCGGAAGAGGTAGAGGAATGACCATGATGCAAGTAGGCCAAAGAGGACGAGGAGCGAGAACGGATGCGTGATGAGCGACACGGCTAGCGCGAACGCGATTAGGGTTACGTAATTGACGCGGAAGTAGGAGAAGTTTTTGCGGATCCGAGAGTAGGCTTCGGCGAGGGTGTCAGGTCGGGACATGGCGCTACGGTCGACCATTTCCGACCACGGCCGGCGCTGCGAGAAGGCCTGGCGGAGAGAAGAGGACATTCGCGAGATGAAGGCGCGGAACGCCGGTGTGGCTATCGGAGGCTGAGACTGCGATGCGGCGCCGACGGAGGCGTTGGATTGGGAAGAAATTGGAAGTGTCGGTGGAGTGGCCATGGTGACGCGTGAATCTCCAATTGCCGCGCGTGACTATGGAAGAACAGCGAGGAGCAATGGAGACTCTGGTTGGTTAAGGCTCTGGGTTTGGGAACAAATAGTGGCACCAAAGATCTGTTTCTATTTCTATGTAATTTAGTTTGTATGTGGGATGGCATGGGCCCAATCTATTTGCAGAAAAAGTTGCCAAATAAATACGCCAAAATATTTGAAAATAGGAATAATAACAATAAATAAATAAATAATGTCGGGTATTTTTAATTTACAAAGAAACAAAAATATGTATTTATTTAATTAAAGATTAAATATGTTTTTGTTGAAGTGAAAATTGAAATTAGTCTTTCTTGAAAATTTTGAACCAATCTAATATCTCAACTTTGTAAATGCGTGAATTTAGTCATTTTAACCAAATTTTCTTAAATTTATTTGACGTTTTAAACACATTTAATTATAGTATTTTAGTTTGTTTATACCATTTCATACATATTTGCTTCAATATAAGCTGAGAAACACATTCAAAACGTAAAATGAATTCTAAAAAATTTTGTTGAAAAGACTAAACACATGTATATCTAAATATCTAAATATCTAAAGATAAACTACTAAATTGGTTCAAAGATTTTTAAGAGGGACTAATTTCAATTTTCATTAAAAGTTGAAGAACTAAAAACATATTTAACCCCTTTAATTAATAGTAATATAATTTTGTTCAACGATAAGATCATTTTATTAATTTTTCTAATAGGACACTTATAGTGGAAGTGTTTATTTTCTTGAATAAATTCATTCTGATTTTTGTGATTTTAATTAGGCTAGACAAAAAATCTAATTTTCTTAATCCGATCCACTTTTGCTTCAATCCAATCCATTTTATTAAAAATCCAATCTATTTAAAATCCATTTTAATAAATTTGGATTTCAATCTAATCCACATTTTATATATTTTATGCATTGGATATTCATTCTCTAAATCAAGATTTTCAAAAATGGATAATCCAAAAAATCGAATCCAAATTTTCAATTTAAATTTTTACTTGGGCTAGGCTAAAGGTTGAGATGGACTAGACTAAATCCAGACTTGGACGGGTCGTGCTTGATGACCTATATGGACCAGGCAGGCCCGACGACCTAAAGGGTCGGGCGAGCCTGATGACTTGGATGAGTCGTTGGGCCTGACAACCTGAATAGGTCATATGGGCCCAAAGACACGAATGTGCTGGGCGGACCCGATGACCCAAACGAGTTGGTAGGGCTCGATAACCCGAAAAAATTGGGTAGACCTGATGGCCTAAACAGGTCAGGCAAGCCCGAAGACCTAGATGGACTGGACCGACCTGACGACTCGGATGGGTCGTGCCCGACAACCTTACGGTAGGACCCGACGACCTTAATGAGTCGGGCGGGCTCGACAACCCAGACAGGTTGAGTCGGCCCAATGACTTGGATGGGTCGAGCAAGACGACCTATACGGACTAAGCAGCCCTCCTGACAGGCTAAGCGGGCTCAACAACCCAACAGTATGAGGTCGAGCCGACACGCCAACTTGAATGTGTTGGACCAGCACAACGAGTCAGACAGACCGGGCTAGCCTGACAACCTAGACGGATCCGCTTAGCCCTCTGACGACCTGAACGGACCTTGACCCACAGTTTTGTGTGGTTTTTTGCCATGTGGACTTCTTTAATGGGAGACTTTTTTGGCCCTAGTCTAGTGGGTTGGACCAAATTGACAGCTCTAGCCAAATAGTATCTTGTCGGCCTTAAGGACACAGGTTTCAAAAAATTCAATTTAAATTTCTTTTATAAAAAAATGGATTATAGATTTTGAACTTGATCCAAATATTTGGACTGAATTTAAATCTTGATCCAAATATTTGGATTTAGATTTTAAAAAAATTCAAACTTGTTTCACTGAAAAGATAGATTTGTATTGAAAATCTAATCCAATTATTTGGATCTAAACTGAATGTGGATTGGATCATTAAAAATTTAATCCATGACCACTTCTAATTTTAATTTTAAAATAAACATTTGTCACCAATGTTTTTCATTTTTCATAAATTAATAAACATATATTTTATATTGTTTAAATTCATATTAAATAATACTTACTTTTTTTATACTTTTATAAAACAATACTTACATTTATTTTTAAAAAATAATATGTTATTGGAGTAAGACACAAACTTAGTCCACAAGATTGATAGATAAATAAAAAGATACATTTTGATAAAATCAATTTACTAATATTTAAGTAAATATAAATTTTATTTTATAAATCCTTCTTTCAGAATTGTGTTAGGTTTATTGTTTATTATAATCATATTAAAGTTATTTAAAATTTGTTTTTAATAAATTATTATTGGATGAAACTATCATATCATTCATATTATTATACTAATTTACAAATATTTAATCTAACTTATATATACCAACATTAAAATTTGATGCGTATACGAGATAAACTTAATGTCAAAACAACAAAATTTAGAGTAAAAATTAATTTTGTATAAATTTTTCTTTTTCATGAATAATATAAATATGTTTTCTTTATAAGATATTGATAATATGAACTAATTTTAAGAAACGATTTATCAATACCTAATTTATTAATATATAGGTTTTCAATATCTTATGTCTTGTATAGGTTTCTATTTAAGAAAGGTGTTTTGCAAAAGTTTCACATGAAAAAGTTAGGTAAACCCAAACTATGACTAATTAGGTTCTGTTCTCATTAAATTATTGAGGGAATGTTAAAGTGAACATTTATTGAAAAACCTCCTGTGATGATTTTTTCTTATTTATTATGATACCATGGTCAGTATCATTTATTATTTATTGTTCTCTTTATTTAGAGAAAAACAAAACAAAACACACACTCATTAAGCTAGTTTGACTTAGGTGTTATGTTCTAATTAAATAGGTGTAACTTTATTGGAGAATATACAATTCTTGAATGTCAAGTTGACGAGACAAAGAAACTAATCATAGAAAAGATTGATGAATTTTAATGTTATAACATTGGTTAAAGCCAGCGTGTGAACAACTATAGATGTAGCCAGTAACGTAACAAGAGTAGTTCTTTGTGTATACAACAATTACACTTTCCTTTCCTATCAAAAGTTTTTGAATATTTGTAATCATAAGTAGGAATATATTCATATGTTAGGTTCACAACTATATATTATAACTTGATGAGTGGATTAATCAGCCAAAAAGCAGTATTCGAAGCTTTTACTATATATATTTCCCTTTTTCTTTCAAGAGAAACACAAGTCAACAATATATATGCTTAGCATCTCAACTTTCTAACCAACCTAGCTTGCCCCATCTTTTCTTCAATCCTCAGAGTGCATGTCTAGAAGAATCAAGAGTTTAACATTAATGTCATTTTATTTTGTGCATTACCATTTTACATAACTAATTAATGTTAAAATATTGAAAATATATAAAAATAAAGTAGGTTAAAAAAAGAGTTAACGTAAAGGTATAATACCCTTCGTGATCATGATAAATTGATAATTGACCAAGGTTCAACTTTATCTACATTTTTTCTCTTTTAACTAAATTGCGTGTATGAGAGTAGTGACATTTGAAGTTAAATATTCCAAATTGTGTCAAACTTATGATTCATATATTCCATTATCAAACAGAAGAGTGCAACTTTCAGCTTTCAACGATTGAAAAATCGTTCTTTACTTACAATTTTTTTTCTTTGAACTGAATAACTCTTTTCTCAGCTACGAATTAGACTTTTTACGTGTATTTCTTTCTGTAGTGGATTAAAAATAGTTGGAGAATCTTTGACTCTTCTATTAAAAAATATTTATTTTCAAAATATTTTACCTTGGATTTATTAAAGCTCTTAGTTGGTTTTTTTAGGTTAAATATGTTTTTTAGCCTTTAACTTTTAGTTAAAATTAGAATAGTTCCTTTTCAAAATTTTGATCCAATTTTGTCGTCTAACTTTAAATGTGTGGATTTAATTATTTTAACCAAATTTTGTTAAATTTATTTGACGTTTTAAACGCGTTTCATTATAACATTTGAGTTATTTACACTGTTTGATACATTTTCGCTTCAATGTAAGCTGAGAAACACGTTTGAAACGTTAAATAAATTTAACAAAATTTGGTTAAAAAGACTAAATTTATTTCTAAAGACGATGGACTAAATTGATCCAAAGTTTTGAAGAAAAACTAATTACAATTTTCACTGAAAGTTAGTGGACCAAGAATATATTTAAACCTTGTTTTTCTTTACCAACAAGGAATTAATGAATAGTTATAGTAGAACACTTATGAGAGTGCTCTAACCCTTTTACAAAAAAAGTACATGATACTCTTTTACATAAGAGATGTAGAACATCTAAAACATGAAACATAACAAAAATCTTCAAGAGCGTGAGCAATACATATACATCACCTCATAGTTCATTTCCTACCCTATATACAAAAACAAAACAAAATAATATACACCTCAAAATGTAGCTTATTGATGCTCAAAATGCAGAGGTGACAAACGAATCTAAATTCGTCACCATGCCCTTAATGTCTTTCAAACAAGAGACAGAGAGTCTTTTTATGGTCTTCTACTCATGCTTCATCCCTTATTGGGCCACACCTGCCATTAAGACACAAAAGTTATTTCCTGAGTAATATTTATGATTGTTGATAGGGAAGTTCCAACTAGTTTAGTAATATTATTTCCCGAGTATTCACTTAAACAAGCTTGATTTGATTGTTTTAATTTACTTACCACTTTGTTATGAATCTTGGTTAGTTAATTTTGAGTCTTAATTAATTAATCTTGGTTTTTCTTTGACTTTGATGTATTATGTATGGCTTGGATATTTATCTTAGACATCTTGGACTTGTATTATGTTTAATTAGCTAAGATTTATCTTAGACATCTCATAATTTCAGGTTTGTAATTTCAATTCTAAATGAATTAATTGATATTTTGGTCTATTTGAAATGTTAATGAATGGGATGAAGCAAGATTTGAGATGTGTCTCGAAATAGAACTTGCAAATTCAAAAGGCATTTGCGTGGGTTGAGCCAACGCAAAATCGACGCTTTCATGTGTGGGTTTGACTCATATACCTTAAACTGACTATTATATTTTTTTTACGTATGTCTAGTCGACGATAACCAGGTAGCTGCTCTTAGTTGTCGTTTGGCCGACACAAAGAGGCTTTACATTGGTGTGGTATTGGCGTCATTCACCTCACCGTCATGAGATCGACACCACCTACCTATTGGTGTGGGCTTTGGCTTTGTGGCGTCCCATTTTGGCTGACATCATTTGCTAACATTCTTGCGGTGAGGGTGAAGAGAATAAAAAATAATATATTTTAAATTTCTTTAAACAATAGTCTACCAAAACTTGAAAGTTTAATCTATTCATCGCTGTTTAGAAGTTAAAAACTGTAAAAAGTAAAAGTGCAAATAATTAATATTATACATTATTTCTTAGTTATATTTCTCTTTGGAGAGTGTTAATTTTTTTTGTAGTATTTAGGTGAAAAGAAGAGAAAAAAATCGTTGACAAATTTACCAAAATAAAATTACGTTTCTCACTTCATTTATCATTGGATAAATTTCAAATTTCGAGAGCAAATTTGTGGTATATAGTTATTCATTTTGACAATTCGGTTCGTATATTTGTTATTAGATATATCAAATTTGCATTTATGTTTTACACTAAATTTAGCTTCTTCTTTTTTGTTTTTTCGATTGTAGACACTTGTTTATGTTTTTAATTTAACTTTCTTATATTCATAATTTGATTTATATATATTATTAACAATATTAACCATCATTCTCCTTATCAATCTCATTACATGAACATTATTAACAGTTAAACATGCACAAATGGAAAAGAAAGTGAGCAACTTGCTATTATATATGAACTATTATTGACAAACATTCCTTAGACACGAATTCGAGTTCCAACTAAAAAAATTTCCCAGCTAAAATACTATGTATATGGGTTAAATAAGCACTATAATCAAGCTAAGATTTTCACGCATGTGGGTGGAGAATCAGAATCCAATGCCCATTTTACAACAAAAGATGCCCTTTCCCTTCAAGTGCCACACGTCAAGTAATAATTGTAAATCTATGATTGCTCTTCCTTCTGTTATCTTATGTTATTTTTCTGTCTTAGTTTGCTGAAAGAGAAATTTCATCACCTATCGAGTTAAGAACGAATATTTCCATTACAGAGACATAGTTAACTTCGAGTTTTATCTGCCAACCAGATTCAAAGGCTACACCTTGTGAAGCCACCTAAGAATATAATAACCTGTAGAAAAGTTAGCAATGATTCCACTCTTCTGGTTTTAAAATTGCGTCTTGTAGTTAAGCTACAATCATGCATGCAAATTTAGAATATGAGGGAAATTGTGGAACACAAGAAAAAGTCTTTATCTTCTACGTACAAATATTCTTCTTTGCTTTTCCCCAAATTCTATATCATCATAAAAATCACATGCACTACTACTTTTGACTTTTCTTGCCCAACAAGATTCTTTGCTGATTTACTTTTCGTCTGTTAAATACAGAACTTGACGAACACATGAAGCCCCACAAACCAACACCTAGCTAGGTTTCTGCCATGGCTTACTCCAGATTTCTTGATGTGTTTTCATGGATTCAAAACACTCCACCAATCACAGAATGGAAAACAGGTTCCATGTCTATGAGCATATGTTCCACAAACTCATCTCAACCATCACTTAATCTTGTCATAGCAAAACACCACCACCAATCCTCAAGTCTCTCTTTAGCCATTGTAGCAGATTTCAGCATCCCTATATCTCTTTGGACCTCTAAACCATTCAAACCTAACACCAAAACCATGAGGTTAACAGATGGTGAAACCATTTCAAATCTCCTTGTTAATTTCATACAAGATGTCCTTAACTATGGCTCCAACAAGAAGAATGTTTCCTACATCAAGTTTCCCAAACTTGATTATATTTCTAACATCCAAGACATTTTCAACCTTGCTTTCCTCACCCTCTTGTTCCTAGTTTGCATATACGAAGCTCCTTCTGATCTTCGTTCTAGTTGTCTCAGCAGCTTGAAAGAACAACTTGCGGGGTGTCGGTCAAGGCAAGCATCGAAGTTACTGATGAAACTCCTGGGGTCCAACTTGGAAGAACAATGGATGCGTTCCGTGAACCTTGCCATCACAAATTGGATTGTGGAGCTCCAAGAAGCACATCACAATGGCCACATCACCCTCAGAACTCCATCACCTCTATTTTCTTACGCGTTCTCAACAGCTGGGTTATGGAAAGTTCAATTATACTGCCCCGTCATAAACATGGATGTTGTGAATGCAAACAACCATCCACCTGATGAGAGGCTTCAATTCTCTCTCAAATATCAACAACTTGAAGGTGTTTTCCAGTTCAATTACAAAGTCATAATCAAAGACAAATGGGTCGAAATCATGGTGAACATCGACAACATAAGGTAATTAATTAAAACTAACCCTAATCCACCTGTTTATCAAGTTGAATAATCACTGAAATATTTACGTTTTTCTGTGGAAAGATGCGATGTTTTGAAACTGGTAGATGACAGTCTGATGAGAGAACGAGGAGCAGGTGCAGCTGAAAAACATTTTCCTTCAAGAATCTCGTTGCAACTTACTCCGACACTTCAACACCAAGTGTTGAGCGTATCAGTTGGGAAATCCTCGGAGAATCCGGTGATAGAGTTTGGAGTGGAGAAAGGAATAGAAGCATCGTTCGATCCACCGAACCCTTACATGGGACTCAGCGTATCAGCGGGAGAATCGACAACTGTGAGCTTAAAGCCATGGAAATTCGAAGAATCTGTTTATGGGTACAGTGCAAATTTGAACTGGTTTCTTCATGATAGCACTGATGGGAAAGAAGTGTTCTCGTCAAAACCTTCGAAGGTTGCGATGTTTAACCCAAAGGCATGGTTCAGAGACAGGTACTCGAGTGCTTATCGCCCTTTCACGAGGCAAGGAGGAGTTATTTTCGCGCGTGATGAGTATGGAGAAAGTGTGTGTTGGAAAGTGGATAAAGGTGTTGTGGGGAAGACGATGGAGTGGGAGGTTAGGGGTTGGATATGGTTGACGTATTGGCCTAACAAGCACAAGACATTCTACCATGAAACCAAAAGATTCGAGTTTCGAGAAACACTGTACCTCAATATTTGAATTGTAATATTTTCAGTACTTAATTTGATAAAATATGATACAAATAGAATTAAGCATGAATTTAGGTTCATTACTTTTTTTTTTTTACTTTTCATATACACAGATTACTACTAAATTTAACGTTTTAAAATATATTAAAAATATATTTAAAATATTAACACACTATACTTTTATTATTCGGCAGATCATAGTACACAATAAACTATCAGAGAATTTGGACTAATTAAGCATTTCCAATTTGCTTTTTTTTTTTCTACTTTCATGGTTATTATCATTATACTACTTAGCAATTTTATAGTTACCATCGTACCTTTAACTATTTATATTATTTTTGTTATTACTATGGCTTCATTATTACCATTAATCACTAAGATTTTATTGTAATTGTCATTTCTATTAGTGACTATCACCATTATTCATAGGTATTATAGCACAATTAGAGTTAAACTCGTTGATTAATTTTTTTTTTATACACGAGCCACTTTATAATTATGCTTTATTAGAAATATAGAAATGAAAACATCTGAAAAATTCAATTAGATCTTACTTTTCTTTCATACTTCTCTTTTATATCACATCAACAAAGTTGATCATGATTCTGAATGTTATGAAAAATGTTATATGAAAGGAACATAACTTATTAATTAAAAGGCCAATAAATAAATTATTAATTCAAAGGAAATTGTAACTAGAATAATGGGGAATGGTGGAATTATAAATGATTTTGTTTTTATGGTATTGTTTGAATCTGCTCTAATTTTGATATATAATTCTTGTATTGAATGGGTAAAGTTTCTATACTGATAATATCTATTTTTAAAAAATAAAATAGGTAAAAGAACAATAATATGTATATATCTGATTTATCTTCATCCCATTATTCGTTCTCATTAAAAAACATATAATTGATTAGGTAATATAAAAACATTATATTAACTTTTCCTTTATTTTTAATTTTATAATTTATTTCTAAGACACAAATTTAATTATTTAGTTATTGAAGAAAACTTAAATTTTTACTTTATATTGGCACCTAATTGTTACAAAAGTAGTATAAGAATACTCGCAAACCACTCTAAACTTGAAGATAATAATGAGTAATAAGTGAACCATATATAAGGGAATATGATGTCACTTAAACAAGATCCTTAAGAAATAATAAATTTTGTTATTTATATATTCTTCAACTTCTTAATTTTTACTTAATATGAGACTACAATTTATTCTTGAACACATATAATGTACCTTTTAAGTGTAATTTTTTATACACATCGAAGCATTTTCCCTTAAACACGAATATTTTCTTAACTGAGTATATTATAATAACCATCTTTATTTACTCAACCGTAAACCGCAAGAGAACTTGTTTGGACATGATTTAAAAAAAAAAAAACCTTTTATGCAAGAGACTTAGAAATTTAATATCCATAGTTTATTCGTTTTTTAATTAACCTTTAAAATTTACTTATAATTTTTCAATCCTTGCAATATTGCAGAGGTTTATGCTCTAAAATATCTCGTAAAACCTTTTCTCTCATACAGATTTCTTGTACAATTTTTAGGGAACGTATAAACGTTAATTATTTTCACAAATAACCAAATAACGTACTTAAATAATCCAGGATTTGAAAATATAGTATAAAATTATACTTATAGTTGTAACTTAATAATTACTAAAAATTTAAAAATATAATATAAAATTATACTTATAGTTGTAACTTAATAATTACTAAAATTTAAGGTTATAATGACTATATAATCAATTAAAGTGCAAAAGTAAATAAAGTAGATCCAAGGCTATGTATAATTAGCAACCCAAGAAGATGAGGACGGACCAAAAAATGACGTGTAAGTGTGTAACCTTGTCTGCAATGTATCTGTGTATGTGTATGTATATATGTAACGTGGATATCATGACCCATGAAATGAACCATACATGTGATGGTAATAAAAATATCTCAAAAACAGGCTGATCCAAAAACCGTGTCCCAAGCTCACGCATGTCACGTGTGTGGGTAATGCTCCCAACGCCCAAGACCATGTCCTTTTGGTTCCATTTTCGCTATAAATACCCACCCACCTCAAAGTGGATAAGCACAAACATTTGACAACTATTCTTCTTCGGTGGTCACTTTGATCCTTATCCTGTTTGCAATGGAAGTGATTTTCCAGTCCTCAACCTCCTCCAGGTTGAATCCCAACGCTCCAATGTTCGTGCCGCTTGCCTATCGGACGGTGGAAGATTTCTCCGATGAATGGTGGGATCTGGTTCATTCCTCTTCGTGGTTCCGTGACTACTGGCTCCGCGAGTGCTACCAAGATCCCCAATTCCAAAACGAAGTTTTTGACTTCGAGTTCGACCTAGATCTGGGTATCTCATCTACTTTTTATTTTTATATTATTTTCTATTTATTTATGTTTTTGATTAATTGATTGAATTTGTTGAATGAATGTAGAAGAATATGAGAATGAAGGGAAAGAGGAAAAAGAGGTGGTGTCTTTGGAGGTGCTGAAATGGCGAAGCTGTGGAGGAGGTTGGGCCGAAGTACCTAGATATGCTGAAAAGGCTCCCAAGTTTATTAAGCCCAGAGTGAGTCCACGGGCTATTCACCAGCCCAGGTAGATCAGCCCGGTCCAGTACCAGCTCCAGCACTAGGCTTATGTACATACATAAAAATTTCTGTCTTTATTGCAGTTTTAGGATTTCTTTACTTTCTGCACAGGTTGTTTGTAATGTTTTCATGAGATGAATTTGGTTTTCTTGACAATTATGAACTTGTATCAACTAAGATATTTTACTCTTTATAATCTAATTAACTTATAGAGATATCTTAATCTTCATAACTTGATTTACCCTTTAACATTTTAGTTTGATATAAATAATATTGATACGGACAAATATGATTTATCAGTGAAAAATTTATTTTAATTTTATTTCAAACGAAAATTATGTCTATCTCATTAACTGAAATACAAGTGTAAAGTTAATGCATATGATGGTTTTACACTTAATCTTAGAACTTCAGATAAGTTCAAGTGTTGACAAGTTCATTGGCTGATACATTATCATTTTAATATTTATGGAAATTTAATTATTTTAGTTAAATTTCTTTCCTTTCAATATATTTTGTAGAAAAAAAAAGTGATATGTTTTTTATTCGATTCATTTTCCAAGAACTTATTTCAATGATGTGCTTTTATTATAAATTTTGTCATAGATAAGTCTCGGCTAATTTTTCCATTACAATGAATAAGATGATTTTTCCACACTTTAATTCCTTTATTTGAAAAGAGTGCTCATTTGCAGTATAAAAAGACAAACATACCGATGTGTATGGCTTAAAATTTGAACTTTGTAATAAAGACATAGAAATATATTATATATTTATTTTAGGAAAAATATATTTCATGTTTTCATACAGTTTCATGAAATGTTAGAAGATATTTTTCAACCTCATTATTATTAAATTTATTCTTTATGTGAATTATTATAAAGGACAAAGACTTTCTGAACTTTTATTCATGTTAGGCCAGAACACAAAATTATAAGTCCAAAATTGTAATACAAATATGAATGACGCATTAACGAAAGCAAATTTCTAGAGTACAAAATTTTCCGCAACAATCTTTTTCTTCTTTAGAAAAAACTAGAATAATAATCTTATAAGAATCTTAAGCTCACTGTGTCAAAGCACCTCTTGCTCTTATTTATATTTTTTGTTATTAGTTTATGTTTGTTACTTTTTACACATTTAAATTGTTCTGTGTTTGGTGAAAACTAGTTTTATTCCTTTTATCATTTAGTATCTAATCATTTATTATTTGAAATAAAGGTGGGAATATAGTATATTTAAACTATAAAATAATTTTTAACAATTAGAAGGAATTGCTCAAATGGTACTTGAGTTTATGTGGAAATTATAAAAAGCAATGCACCAAAATAATTCTTAAAATGACGAGTAATAATTACATTAATCTTTGGAATTAGAAAAAACAAAGCAACTCAGGTTAAAAATTGTTAAATATACGTTATTTTTGTTTTCTCGCTGCAACTTGATAATATTTTGGTTAAAGTTAATTGGTATTAATGATTTTATGAATTAAATTGACGTAATAATTTTATTTGGGAACTCTCAACGTGTTTTTGGATTTTAATGAACTTTTGGAATCTCTGCATAGGATATGATAAATGAATTCGTAGTCCTGGGTATGGTACGAATTCATCTTGATGTTGATGGAAATTTTCATTTTAACTAAGGACAATTTTTATTAAAAAAAAAATTAGATACAAAGATAAATAGATGAGTATATTCATACTCCATACCTGTCTCAATCTTCTTATCATCTTAATCTTAATTTATTTGTAAAACACACATTTAATTTTTCTTACTTTTATTATAATTATATAATTTTAGTTTAATTATTATTTAATATTTTGTTTGAAATTTCTATAGTTATAATTTTTTATATTTAATATTAAAACAATATATTTTTTATATTGAATATTTAATAATATCATATTTTTTATAATTATTTTTATTTTTTATTAAAAAATATTTAATTATTTTTTAAAAAAGATGAGGATACACTCTAGCATAATTGTGTAGACAAAAATTTTATATTTATTGAATATGAGAATGGAAATATAAAAAGTTTTTATTTCGAAGACGTGATGAGATAGTTAAATCCACCAGCTCCAAAACATGTTTGGATGTATGAACATCATTTCCTTTTCATATCTATTTTCATAATAATAATTGTATAGATACTGATTATTAAGTTTTTTGGAGCAAATTTTTAACCAAACGTTGGTATAATGTATAACATAAACAAATATAACTACTCATTTCTAGCCAACATCCATTATTCCCTCTAAAAGAAACCCTGCATCTTCCTTACCCCTGTATTATATAAAAGCACCATATCTGTCTTCTTTGATCCATCGTTTATGTATGTGATGAGTTTTGGTTTCCCCCCATAAATTGCTTTTATATTCATGGTGTTTATGTCCGTTTATATACATAAGATCTTTGAGTCGGTAGTCTTCTAAGAACAGATAGACTTGTGTGGTACATAATGGGCATGGAAGGTAAAAATATTTATATTTGTGAATATTTTTGAATAAAATTTAGAATAAGTAATTAATATATATAAATATTTATTATTAGTAGATAACAAGAAATAAATATTTTAATATTTAAATATAAATAGATCAGATATGTATCTGTAAAGTCCAAATTTCTGTCCTAAAATTTTAAGGGCTGCTTTTAAGTTGTTGGGTCAAGGGGGGCTGGCCCAAAAGATAAAGCCACCTTAAGTCTGCTCTAATTGTTTTATTGTGCACTTTAAGAACCTACTCCCTTGGTGTTTAGAGTCGCAACCGTCACTCCGCTAGGATTCAGTCTTGAAGCTCTGTCACTCTTGTTCGAGCCAGTTTTGTTCCATGTAAGTTGCATTCCATCCCACACCTTTTTGTTTAGTTCAGTTGCTTCGAGTCCTGACTAGAGTTGTACTAAGTGATTTCGTGCCACTCCGTCCTTATGTTTCCAGTTCACTAAGTCGTCTTAGGAGCTGCTGTGTTTATCTGTTCGCACCAGGAACCTAGCTGTTGGCCCTTTTCCAGGTAGGGAAGCTAAGGCTTACTCATATATCCCGTTTTTCCATGTTGTTTGGCTGTTATTTCGAGATTATGTGGTTGGTGTGATGTTATGTTAGTTGTGAACCCATGAATCTGTTGTTTGGACTGGTGTGTGTGGCTGTTGTAGGAAAATAGTGGCGAGACCTGATAATCTCGCCCAAACAAGCCAGTCTTGCCTATGCTAGATGGACGGGAACTCGCCCAGAACCTTTTTACGCGAAAGGTCGCTCAGGCGACCAGCTCAACTTTTTGGGCGAGCGAGCATCTCGCCAAGGCGAGAGGGGTCTCGCCTAAGCGAGATCCCGCTTGAGCTCCTGCTTCCTTTTTCGAGCTCTTGCCTAGGCGAAGGGGGCTCGCCTGAGCGAGACCCTTCGGCCTGAGCGAGGAGCTGGGCGAGACAATGTGTTTGTGTGGTTATTTCTGAAATTCTGAAATGGTTTATGCTTGTTTGGGTGTTGATTATTGTGTTAAATGCATGAGACAAATCAATATGCATGAGTGATGTGATTCATGAATTATAAATGAGGGTTTTGGGCGTGAACCTTCGCATGTGAAAGGAATGAGGTGGTTGGTATTAAAATGACATGGCATTGGCATGAGATGAAATTCCAGTATGTTGGTTGAGAATGATGAACTGGTATGGATTCACTGGAAAATGAAAGAGATGGATTATGAAGAACTAGTATGCGATGTGTATGTATAAATTTGTATAATCAATCTTTCTTGATTGGTTGAGCATGTTTAGTCCGTGTCAGTGCGTAAATCCTTGGAGTCTCTAGGTGAGACTTTCAAGGTCGCGTTTCAGTGGTCGGGACGTAATTTCATGGCCCCTGTTAGTGGATGTCTATGGTGGTGCCCTATCTGTATAACTAGGTAAAGATTCAAGGTAAGGTTGCATCCTGACACTCTAAGGAGTCGGTTAGTCTCACCTAGAGCGGACTGACTCCTGTGGTGAGAGTAGTAGGAGGCCTAAAATTCATTAAGGGCTAACCTTGTGGTGAAGGAAATTGATTGATTGTAACACTTGTAACACATAGCTCAAGGGTGAGCAGCTCGGGGGTGAGCAGACGCATCCACCACAAGTGCGAAAATCCGGTGAATCCGACCAGGTTATATGTATCTGGATGAGCCGAGTCGTGTCTTAGTGTATTGTCTAACATGCTTGGTTGGTATGTGTATATGGTATGGTGAATATATATTTTGATCGTATGGATGAAAACTTTTATGCTCTAGCTTACCCTACTTTTATTGTTGTGGGGTACTCTCTTTTGCGATGATCACCAACTTGTTGGTGTGAGCAGATGCGAGGAACACCCGTGGACAACAGGGAGGTGATGGTTCCGTCGCATAATCCGCGTGGACTGGACTTTAGTTTCTTTGTGGGCCTTTCTTTAGGGCTATGACCCATGTACTTGTTGTCCTTGGATTTATATACTTTTTGTAAACTTGTTATCCTGTTTTCTGTTGGTATCGTGGTGTGCCTAGTTTTGTAGGGGTGATGTTAAGAACCCCGGGACTGCGCTGTTGTACTATTCTTGTGTAGCGTTTCTTTTAATTACGCTTTTCAATTAAATAGGACGTTACAGTATCATATTATCAGTGTCATATTCGTAGATATCTATTATCTATAAAAAATTAAAATTAAAATTTAATTTATATTCTGTTAAGTTAAATTTGATTAAAATTATATTTTATTATGTTAAATTTAATTAAAATTAAAATTATATTATATATATCATATATATATATATATATATATTCATAAGTGGGTATGCAGGTATAAGTTTTTAAAATATTTGTGGGTATGCAGATAACCAAAAATATCTGTGAGTTTTAAAAAAAATCATAAATATGTTTTAAGTGAGTAATCAACAAATAAATAAACAATTTATTGAGAATAGACATTATCGGTGTTCGAGTCGATCCATTATCATTCCTAATTAGGGATGTCAAAAAAATCCGTACCCACGGATATCCGCGAATAAAACCCGCAACGGGTAAGAAATGGATATTAAAAATGGATACCCGCTACCCGCGGGTATGGGTATTTTTGATACCCGCATGTTAACGGGGCGGGTACGGGTATCATAGTATCCATACCCATGGATACCCGTACCCGCTAAACTTTACCTTATATATATATATATATGTATATATATAT